>Ga0207710_10000289_pt1 | contig 40661 bp, 31 predicted proteins | sample KBSS24metaG_FD_184400 | JGI IMG/M metagenome (GOLD analysis project Ga0207710, IMG submission 184400) | Switchgrass rhizosphere microbial communities from Kellogg Biological Station, Michigan, USA - KBS S2-4 metaG (SPAdes) (version 2) | ecosystem: Host-associated > Plants > Roots > Rhizosphere...
TTTCACGAACGTTCTCCCGGGTACGTATCAGCTCGACGAGAGTCAGCCAGCTACCTATCTGGACGGCATCGATACGGTCGGCAGCCAGGGCGGCTCCAATAGCGTTGACGACGAATTCAGCGGCATTGCGCTCACTGACATCAATGGCACGGGTTACAACTTCGCCGAGCGCCCAGGCTCGATCAGCGGCAAGGTCTGGCGTGACGCCAACCGTAACGCGGCGCTTGACGGGGGCGAGGTCGGCATCAGCGGTGTCACGATCACTCTGTCGGGTACGGACAGCCTCGGTGGAACGATTACTCACCCACCGACAACAACGGACAGCAATGGGAACTACAGTTTCACTGATCTTCCCGCGGGTACTTTCACCATTACCGAGACTCGGCCGGCGGGCTACGGCACTGCCCCAACCACTCCTCTCACCGGGATCACGATTCCCGCCGCGGGGAGCAGCACCGGCAACAACTTCGGTAATCCGACAGCGAAGCTCTCCGGGGCGGTGTTCTTCGATCGCAATGCGAATGGCGTCACCGACGGCACTGATTCGCCTATCTCTGCAGTCACCTTGGTGCTAACCGGCACCGATGCCGCAGGTACCGCCGTCAGCCTGACCACGACGACAGACGCCTCGGGCAATTTCACCTTCGATGACATCCTTGCGCCTAATGCCACTGGCTATACGCTGACCGAGACTCAACCGACAGCCTACGCAAACGGCGCAATCACCGCCGGAACGGCCGGGGGCTCCGTCACCCAGCCTGCCAACCGCATCGGCACGATCTCCCTAGCCGCCGGTACTGTGTCGACCGGCTACCTGTTCGCCGAGCTGGGCACGGCGATCAGCGGCACGGTTTATCGCGACACCAATAGAAACGGCGTCAAGGATACGGGCGACATTGGGCTAGGGAGCATCAGCGTCACATTGAGGGATGCCGGCAACAATGTCGTGGCGACTACCTCGACAGCAGCCGATGGCACATACAGCTTCCCTGTGCAGCCTGGCGGCAGCTACACGGTCGTAGAGACCCAGCCTACTGGCTACCAGAGCGGACCTGAGCATTCGAGCAACAGTGTGGCGGTAGCTCTGGTTGCGGGTACCCCGGCCACCGTCAACTTTGGTGAAAGTGCTGGTTCGCTGGCCGGAGTCGTCTTTCTTGACTCCAATAACAATGGCATTCAGAACGCCGGTGAGATTGGGCTCCCTGGCATAACGCTCACTCTGAGTGGCACCGACACCAATGGCGCTTCGGTAAGCGCCACCACCACTACGAGCTCATCAGGTGCCTACTCGTTCGGCAACCTGCTCGCTGGAACTTACACGATCACGGAAACCCAGCCGCCAGCCTTCGGTGACGGTCAGGAAGTCATGGGCGTCGGCAATGTGGGCGGCACAGTAGGCAATGACGTCTACGGCGCGATACCCCTGCCGGCCGGCAGCCAGGCGGCCGGATACAACTTTGCCGAGACGGGTTCCGCCGTTACGGGGCTCGTATTCCTCGACGAGAACCGTGATGGCACCCAGCAATCAGGTGATCAGGGTATCGCCGGAATCACCATTACACTCAAGGACGCCGGCAATAACACCGTGGCGACGACCACCACCGCTGCCGATGGGAGTTACCTCTTCGGCGGGATTGCTGCGGGCACCTATACGGTGGCCGAGACTCAGCCTGCGGGATATGGCTCCAGTGCGACATCCCCGGACAGCGTCGCGATCGTGGTGCCGGTGGCCGGCGCCGCGACAGCAAAATTCGCCGACACGCTCTCGACACTATCCGGATCCGTTTACGTGGATCTCAACAACAACGGTGCCAGGGACTCGGGCGAGCCGGGAATAGCAGGCATTTCCGTCCACCTGGCGGGTACCGATGCGGCCTCGAATGCCGTCAGCCGCAATGCGACCACAGATGCGAATGGCAACTTCCTCTTCATCGACGTTCTGACGCCAAACGCTGCCGGCTATACCGTCAGCGAACCAACTCAGCCGGCGGGCTATGCCGATGGACTGGACGCTGCAGGCACTTCCGGTGGCGCGGTCTCCAACGATCTCATTGCATCCGTCCAACTCGCGGCCAATACCGACGCCACCGGCTATCTGTTCGGAGAGCGCGGTACCACGATCAGCGGCACAGTCTACAAGGATGTAAATGCGAACGGCGCGCGGGAAGCTGGTGAACCTGGTCTTCCTAGTGTCCTCGTCACGTTGAAAAACGGACTGGGTGCGACGGTCGCGACGACGACAACCGCAGCCGACGGCTCGTATGGCTTCTTCGGACTGCCCTCAGGGAACTACACCGTTGTAGAAACGCAGCCGGCTGGATACGGCAGCAGCACGCCCGACTCCGTGTCCGCAACCATTGCTGCCGGAGGCTCGACCACAGCCAATTTCGGCGAGACAACCTCGAGTATCGCGGGATCGGTCTGGTCAGATACCAACAGCAATGCGGCTCGGGACCCGAGTGAGCCGGGCATTGGCGGCGTGACCATAACCCTGACCGGCACCGACGCGGCCGGCAGCAATGTCACCCGTACTGCTACGACATCGCCGACGGGGGACTTTACCTTCACCGATGTTCTGAGTGGCACCTACACACTGACGGAGATGCAGCCGGCAGCTTACGCCCAGGGTGTCTCCGTTGCGGGCACCGCAGGGGGCGCCTCGGTCAACAGTGATGTCATTGGCACTATCGCGCTGCCCGCCGGAACCCATGCTACAGGGTACCTCTTCTCCGAGAAGGGACAGTCGATTGCCGGTCACGTGTGGCTCGATGCCAATCGCAACGGCTCACTGGACGGCGGCGAAGCTGGCATCGGCGCTGTCACACTGACTCTGCGCGATGGCAGCAACACCATCGTCGGCACCACTCAAACAACTGCCGACGGCAGCTATTTCTTCGCGAATATTCCTGCTGGCCGCTACAGCGTCGCCGAAACCCAACCGGCCGGCTATGGCAGCTCGACACCCGATATCGTCACGATCGACCTGGTCGCCGGTGCTCCCGGCTCGACCGTCATTTTCGGGGACACCGCCGGCAGTCTCGCGGGTCTCGTCTACAACGACACCAACAACAACGGCGTGCGAGACCCGGCGGAGCCGCCGATCCCCGGGGTTGCCATCCAGCTGACGGGGACCGACGCCCGTGGCAATGCAGTTGCTTTGACAACGACGACCGGAAGCGATGGCACCTATCGTTTCGCAAATGTCGTCGGTGGTAGCTATTCGCTCGTGGAAACCCAGCCGTCGGGATACGCGGACGGACTCGACACCGTAGGCAGCGCCGGTGGCGCGCTGGGTAACGATTTAATCAGCGCGATTCACCTCGGTGCTGCAATGGATGCCACGGGGTATCTGTTTGGTGAACAGGGTGCTGCCGCGAGCATTTCCGGCAATGTCTGGCGCGATGCCAACCACGATCGTATCCGCGGTACCGATGAGACAGTACTGACCGGCTGGTTAGTCGAGCTCTACCAGTCCTCGCTATTGGTGCAAACTGCGGTCACTGACTCGAACGGCGCGTATCAGTTCAGTGCGGTGCCACCCGGAAGTGGCTACGAGATCAAGTTTCGCGAGCCTTCCCATAGCATTCTCTACGGAGCGCCCGTCACGAATGAGCGTGGGCTGACTGGTGCACCGGGTGTGATCGGCCCCAACAATCCTGGCGGAGCCGATATGCGCGGCGGCACTCTGGCCGCACTCTGGCTCACCCCCAGCGAGCGCATCGTCGAGCAGAGCCTGCCCGTGGACCCCACAGGCGTGGTCTACGACTCCGTCGCGCGTCAGGTCATCCCCGGTGCAACCGTCGCATTGAGCGGCCCCGCGGGTTTCGACCCAGCGACGCAATTGCTCGGAGGCGCGGCCAGCGCACAGCAGGTCACGGGTCCGCTGGGCATCTACAATTTCTTCCTCCTCCCGAATGCTCCTGCAGGAACCTATACCCTGCAAGTGACCCCACCGCCCGGGCGGTTTACGCCGGGGGCCTCGGTCCTAATCCCCGCGTGTGCCGGTCCTCTCAGTGTCGGATCAGTGCCGGCGCCCGCTGTGGTCCAGGCCACCACCGCCCCACCTGGCGCGAACGCGGCCAACCAGGAACCGGCGAATTGTCCGATCAGCTCAATGCAACTGGCTGCGGGTGAGGCAACCACCCAATACTTCTACAGCTTCGTGCTTACGCCTGGGTCATCGGCCGGAGTCGTCGGCAACAACATCCCGGTCGACCCCGTCCTTGGCGGCGCGTTGGTAGTTACCAAGACCACGCCGATGGTCAACGTCTATGTCGGCGACCTGGTCCCCTACACCATCAGCGTCACCAACACCCTGGATGCCCAGATCACGAATGTGGACGTGCGGGATCTGCTGCCTCCAGGCTTTGCGTATCGCTCTGGCTCGGCGTCCCTCAATGGCATGGGGGTAGAGCCCCAGCGGCTCGGCCGCCAGTTGACATGGCTCAACCAGAGCTTCACGCCGCACGAGCGCAAGATTTTCAGACTCATGCTCATCGTGGGCGCTGGCGTAAGTGAGGGCGAGTACGTCAACCAGGCTTGGGCGATCAACAACCTCATCAACATGCCGGTCTCCAACGTCGCGACTGCCGCCGTACGAGTCGTGCCGGACCCTGTCTTTGATTGTTCCGAGCTCATCGGCAAGGTCTTCGACGATCGCAACGCCAACGGCTACCAGGATCAGGGCGAGCCTGGAATCGCACACGTTCGGATCGCGACGGTGACTGGAGTCATCGTGACGACCGACGCCGAAGGCAGATTCCACATCGCCTGCGCTGCAATCCCTGACGCGTACCGCGGCTCCAACTTCGTAATGAAACTCGACGAGCGCAGCCTGCCGTCGGGATATCGACTCACGACCGAGAACCCGCGGGACGCGCGCCTGACGCGGGGCAAGATGAGCAAGCTCAACTTCGGCGCGACCATTCATCGCGTTATTCGAGTCGAGGTGAACGACTCGGCTTACGAACCCGGCTCCACGGAACTCAAAGCCGAATGGCGTGCACGTGTCTCGCAGTTGCCGCAGTCGTTGGGCGACAAGCCTTCGGTCGTACGCATCGCATACATCCTGCATGGCGAGGATCGCAAACTCGCGGCCCGTCGGAGGGTTGCACTCGCCAGGCAGATAAAAGCGCAATGGGAGGGGTCACACCACAGATATCCACTCCAGGTCGAAGCAGAAGACGAGGTGCAGCCGTGAGCGCGCGCCTCAGAGCCTTTAGCGTCTGGGCGCTGGCCTGCAGCGCCGCCGCAATCGCCACCACCAGCGCGGTCGCGGCCAGCGATGCGGTCCGTGGTAAGACCGTAGACAACAGCACCGTTGTGTCCACGGCGCCTGGAAAAAACACCGAATTCAACACTTCGCTGGATGGACTGGCCGGACCGTCGAATGTCTGGATGCGGGAGTTGGAGACCATGCGGGCCTCTGCCACCACCCTGCCTACGGCTCAGGCCCGCAGAACAGTGACCTTGTCCGACGCGGACCAGGGTGGCGCGCTGTTCGAGTCAGGGCAGGACGAGTTGCTATCCAATTCGCGGGGTCGGCTGGACTCTATTGCCGCCAATCTGAAGGGTAAGACGGGACTTCGACTCCTGGTGGTCGGGCACGCGGACTCGCAGCGGCCGAGCGCAGCTACCCGAAAACGATTCCACGACAACCAGGGGCTCTCGGAAGCCCGCGCTTTTCAGGTGGCGCAGTATCTGCGCGCACGCTTGGGACTGCCCCCGGAAGCATTCGCCGTGCGCGGCGAGGGAGATCTGAAGCCGGTGGCCGATAACACCACTGCGCAAGGAATGGCCAAAAACCGCCGTGTAGAGCTGCAGGTCTGGTACGACGAGGAAGATCAGATCGCAGCGCCTGCCCAGGCGCCAGTCTTTGCCGACCGCGCTCATTGCGGCGGGAACCAGGAGTCTTCCTCGCAGATACCGTTGCGTATCACCGTTGATGGCAACCCTCTGAGCCCGGCTGACAACGTCAGTGAGGCGGATCATCAGCGTTGTGTCGATGTAGCTGTCAATCGTCACGACGTGCAGATCGCCTTCGATCCGCTCAAAACCGAACCGGCACTCAATGTGAGCGCCTGGCCGAACGGCCTCGTCGAGGGCCAGCCGGTTGTGTTTACCACCTACACCAACTATCGCCATTGGATACGAAAGGCGGAGCTGCGCTTCTTCGTCGCCGGCCAGGACACCCGTGAGCGGCCGATTGTGGTGCTTCCCATCGAGGCGGGTGGATCGCTCGAATGGATTCCCGGAGGACTGCCGACGGCTAGCTTCTACACTCTGCGCGTCTATGACGATCACGGGCGTTTTGACGAGACGGCTCTCAAACCGCTGAAGATTCTCGACCGCTCCCGCACCATCCCGGATACCGCCCCCGCGAGCCGCGAGAAGCTCACTGGTTACGGACAGAACAGCCTGAGAGTCCGCAACATCCCAATTCTGGGCGGTACAGTGACTGTCAGCGGCCGGAATGTGTCAAAGGGCGAGACGATCACCGCCTTTGGTAGCGTCGTGCCGGTTGATGAGCATGGCCGGTTCGTCACTGAGCAGTTGCTGCCGGCCGGTACCCACACTATCGAAATCGAGACGCGAAGCGGGAGCGAACCGACGCAGTACACCAAGTATTCGCGCAACCTGACCATTCCAAGAAACAGTCTCTTCTACGTAGCGCTCGGTGAGCTCACCGTCTCTACCAACCACACGGACGGTCCCGCTCTGCTCGTGACCCAGGACCAGGATCACTTTGGCAAGAGCACCGAGGTCAGCGGCCGCGGGGCCTTCTATCTGAAGGACAAGATCGATAACGACTACCTGGTCACTCTGAGCGCCGACACGCGCGAGCGGCCAATTGAGGATCTGTTCAGCAATTTCACTTCCAAGAACCCCCGCTTCCTGCTGGAGCGGATCGACTCGGAGCGCGCCTATCCGGTGTACGGCGACGACAGTACCAGCGAATGGGACGCTCCCACCGATGGCCGCTTCTATGCGCGGCTGGAGCATCACGACTCGCACATTATCTGGGGTAACTTCCAGACTGCCTGGACCGGGTTGGAATTCAACCAGTTCAGCAGGGGCCTGTACGGGGCGGACATGCAGCTGAAGACCGATGCTGCCACTGGCTTCGGCGAGCGCCTCTCGACCAACGACATTTTCGCCGCCGAGCCGGGGACCTTGAATTCGCGCGAGGAATTCCGTGGTACCGGTGGCTCGCTTTACTACCTGCATCGTCAGGACATCACGCGGGGCTCAGACCGGGTCTGGGTCGAGATACGCGATCAGACTTCCGGCATCACCCTGCAGCGAACCCAACTGGTGCCCGATCTGGACTATGAGATCAGTTATCTGCAGGGCCGCATCCTGTTGCGAGCGCCACTGCCTTCAATTGCGGACGGCAGCAGCCTGGTGCAACAGGGAAGCCTGAGCGGCAATCCGGTCTATCTTGTGAGTACCTACGAATACTCACCCGGTCTGAATGAAGCGAACAGTAACGTGTATGGTGTTCGCAGCAGCAACTGGGTCAATGACCACGTGCGCCTCGGCATCAGTGGCTACCGCCAGGGCGATTCGACGGACCGCCAGCAGCTGGGCGGCCTGGACATGACCCTGCGTTACAAACCCTCCACATACCTCGACGTGGAAGCCGCCAGATCGGACGGCGCCAACAGCCAACTCAGCTCGATCGACGGCGGGTTCGGATTCAATCAGAGCGCCACTGCCGATGGGCGCGCCAACGCGAAACGTCTGCAGGGCGTGTTTGACCTGTCGGACCTGGATGCATCCCTGCGTGGGCGTGGCAGCCTGTACTGGCAGGACCGGGGGGCGGGATTCTCAGGTCCCGGGGCATTGGCTTCCGGGGATGCGATCCAACAGAAAGGTGCCGCCCTCAGTGTGCCGCTCACCGCCCACACGTCCGTGGACGTGAAGGCGGACGCACGCGATCAGACCACACAGCGCATCAACGCACAGGAAGCAGCTGTGCACTACCAAATGGACAATCACTGGGGCGTGAGCGCCGGTGCCCGGCATGACGACCGTAACAACGAGTTCCCCAATGCCAGTACACTCCTGTCGCAGAACGGCGAGCGTACAGATGCGATCGTCAGACTGGATTACAAGCCAGACACAAGCGGCGAAAAACCGCTACCACGGCATCCCGGAGCTGGGGCCGCGGTGCAGCCGGGCAGTGGCGCCGCCCCCACCTCGCCGCAAAGCGCCGCCGCGGCCAGCGGCAAATCCCAGGTTGAAGGTTTGACCAACGGAGCATCCCAGGTAGGAGCGCCGATGAGCGGCGTTCCCTCCAGCGCTACCAACTTTGACGTCACCCGCGCTGCCGTGCCCTCGGAGCTTGCGGCGCAGACCAATGCCCGTCCTGCTTCCTGGGACGCTTATACGTTTGCCCAGGGTACGGTTGATCGTACGGGCGACCGTGAGGTCAATAACCGCGCCGGCGTCGGCGCGGACAAGCAGATCACCGATCGCTTCCGGATTGGAGGCGAGCTCTCCGGCGGAAGCGGCGGACTCGGCGGCAGGGTCAGCGGCGACTACCAGGTCGATGATCGCTCCAACATCTACCTGGCCCATACGACAGCCACCGAGCAGGAAGACTCCAACTATCGCGGCCGCTTTGGCAACACTGTGCTCGGCAGCCGCTCGAAGCTCAGCGATCAGGTCAGCGTCTATGATGAAGCGCGCCGCACCGCAGGCGCGGGGCCCCAGAGTCTGACCGATGCATTTGGAGTCGACCTGGCGCCGAACGATCGCTGGAGCTATGGCGGCAAGCTGGAGGCCGGCACCGTCAGCGACCCACTGGCGGGCGACCTGACCCGTCGGGCGGCCGCCCTCTCGACCGCCTATAAGCTGCAACAAACGCGCTTCGCCTCGAGCCTCGAGTTCCGTCGCGAGAGCGGCTCCGCTGGAGAGCGCGATACCTGGCTGTCCCGTACAGCGGCCGGCTGGCAACTCACGGCTGATTGGCGCCTGCAGAGCAAGCTCAACTTCTCGTTCAGCAACGCCAGCCAGGGAAACTTCTACGACGGCAATTTCGTGGATGCCTCACTCGGAACCGCCTACCGGCCAATCGAGAATGATCGCTGGAACGTACTGCTGCAGTATCGTTACTACTACAGTCTGCCTTCGCCCGGCCAGGTCAGCTTGAGTGACGCCACACTCGATTACGCCCAGCGCAGCAATATCGCCTCGGTCGATGCCATCTACGACCTGCTGCCCTGGCTATCGCTCGGAGGGAAGCTGGCGGAGCGGCTGGGAGAGCTGCGGGACGCCCGAACTGGCGGTGATTGGTACTCGAGCCGAGTCGATCTGCTCATTGTCAGAACCGATCTGCATCTCATCCGGGAGTGGGACGCGATGCTGGAGGCCCGGAAACTCACCGTGCACGAGGCGGATGATGCACGCGCCGGGATCCTCGCTGCCCTATACCGTCATCTCAACAAGCACGTCAAGGTGGGCGCCGGCTACAACTTCACTGACTTTTCGGATGATCTGACCGATCTGTCATACCGCAGCCGTGGTCCCTTCATCAACATCATGAGCACGTTCTGACGAGCATATGACGGTGGCAGACAATCAATTCCATACCTCCACTTTGAGCCCGGGCACGTTCGAGAAATGCTTGAGGTTATTCGTAACCAGAGTCATATCCTGGGATACCGCGTGTGATGCGATGAGCAGATCCATATTCCCGATCGGCTTGCCGGAGCGCTCCAACTCAGAGCGGATGCGGGCATAGTGGCCGGTGACGTCGTTGGTCCAGTCGAGAATCGCGAGTCTTTCCAAGTAGGCCTCGACCAGCTCTGCAAGTTGCGGCCGACCTGCCTTCTGTGCGCCGAAACGTAACTCCGCGGCCGTCATCACCGACACGCACAGCGTTTCAGCGTGCCTCTCAAATTTTTCTACCAGTGTCTGCGGCCGGCGCTTGATGATGTAGCTGGAGATATCTGTATCCAGCATGAACCCCGTCATAGGGGGTCGCGTGACTGGGGAGGCGAATCGCTGCGGCTCTCCAGAAAGTCATCCGGTACGTCCACTGACAGCGAGAAAAACGAAGACCAGTTAGGCTTCACGGGAGTGATGAACAGCCCATCTCCCTGCTTGCGAATCCGGACTTCCTTGACGTCCGCCGGGAAACGCAATTCCTGCGGGAGCCGCACGGCCTGGTTAGCACCATTACGAAATATGGACGCTCGCTTGGCGACGGCACCGGACATGGACCTCGCCGCCGCCTTTGGCGTCGCTGACTTACTTTTTCCCGTTCGCGCGCGCTTCATCCGATACCCCTCAGCCAGCAATTCGTGACTAGCATATGCCTTGCATATGCTGATATCAAGAGTGGCACCATCACGCGAAGTAATCCTTCTTGGTGATCTTCAGCACCCCCAAGCGGCGATGCAGATATGGCCGCCGGACGCCGAGCTCCAACGCCGTCTGGGTAATGTTGCCGTTGTTCCTGCGGAGAGCGGCGATCAGAAAATCGCGCTCCGCGGCATTGCGAAACTCCTTCAGCGCGGAGGGACCGTTACGGTCGCCTGTGCCTGAGGCCTCGAGCAGCTCCGTGGGCAAATCGGCGAGCGTCACTTGCTCACCGCTCATGATCAGCACCCGCTCCAGAACGTTCTGCAACTCGCGAACATTGCCAGGCCAGCGGTACTGCTGTAACTCCCAAATCACATCGTCGCTGATGGTTTTGTGCCTGACGTTGTTCTTCTCACAAATGCGCTGAGCAAAGAAGGCGACCAGGAGCGGAATGTCTTCCGCCCGCTCGCGCAGGCTCGGTACTTCGATGGGTACGACTTTCAGCCGGTAGTACAGATCCTCCCGGAAGAGACCCTGAGCGACGCACTCCTTGAGGTCCTTGTGAGTACCGGATAACACGCGTACATCGACTTTGAGCGTCCGTTCGGACCCGATCTTCTGGATCTCCCCGGTCTGCAGCACTCTTAGGATTTTCGCCTGCGCCGCCAGCGACAGATCAGCGACTTCGTCCAGGAAGATGGTGCCGTGATGTGCCACTTCGAACAATCCACGCTTGCCCGCAACCGCACCCGTGAACGCGCCCTTCTCGTAGCCGAACAGCTCGCTCTCCACGAGATTGTCCGGAATCGCCGAGCAGTTGACCTTGACCATGGGACCTGCGGCCCGGCTGCTCTGCGCGTGAATGGTGTTGGCCACCAACTCCTTGCCGGTGCCACTCTCACCGCAAATCAATACATTGGCGTGGGTCCGCGCCACCTTCAGGGTATTGGCGAGCACCTGTTTGATGGCGCGTGACTCGCCCACAATGTCCTTTGGGCCCTCGTTCGCAGCGGCGAGCCGCAGGCGCTCCTTGATAGCCGCCATTTCCAGGCACCGATTGACCGTGACCGCGATCTTCTCGGCGCTGAATGGTTTCTCCAGGAAATCGAAACCGCCGATCTTCACCGCCTGCGCCGCCTCCGTGAGGGTGGCATGGCCGGAGATGAAAATGACGGGGGCGCAGAATCCGTCCGCCTGCATCTTTTTGAAGAGGGTGAGACCGTCGATCTCTCCTAGTTGGATGTCGACGATGAGCAGGTCCACGATGCGCTCGTGGAGGGTACGTAACGCGGCAGAAGCATCCTGGGCCGTAACTACCACCAGCCCCTCCTGCTCGAGGATTATCTCGAGTGATTTGCGGATGTTCTTCTCGTCATCCACCACGAGCACGGTGGGGGACTGGACACAATCCTGCATCAGGTGGCTCGCGGTAATGAGATAGTGAACACAGGCTGACCGCAGGCCTCTGCGTAAGTGACGTCCCCGCCGTGCTCGATGATGATCTTTCTCACGATCGCAAGCCCAAGCCCCATATTGTCCTTGCGGCTCTTACCGGAGACGTATGGATCGAAAATACGGCCGGCGATATCTGCCTGCACGGGCTGCCCATCGTTGGAAATAGTCACAATTGTTGTGCTGTCAACGGCCGCGACGCGAATCGCAAACCGCACAGTTTGACCCGGATTGGCTTCCACGCCGTTGCGGATGATGTTGGTCATCACCTGCCGGAACAGAGTCGCATCGACCCTCGCCCGCAGCACCGCCGAGGCTGGCGCGATGACTTCGATCCTGGCCGTGTCGAAGTTCGCGGTGATCGCCGGAGCCAATCTCGCGATCAGAGCTGACAAATCCTCTTCCGCCAGCCGGACGGCCGGCAATGTCGCGAATTCGCTGAACCGACTTACGGTGCTCTTGAGGTGATTCAGCTCCTCCGCGATCATCACCTGCGTTTGAGTCAGCTGCTTGCCGAACTCCAACGCGGATTTGCTGAGATAGGATCGCGACAAGGAGCTCACCAATACCTCGATCGGAGTCAGTGGATTCTTGATCTCGTGGGCCAGCATACGGGCCAATTCCTGCCACGACGCCATTTCTTCCAGGTACCGCATTCTCTGCTTCTGTGAGACGAGCTCGTTCAATGTATGGCGATACGAACGGCTGATCTTGCGGCTCAGAAAGGCCGCAACCATCACGGACACAAGCACTGCGGTGGTCAGTCCCAGACCAAAGTAGATCTTGAGCGATCCCAGGATATTGCTCTTGATCCACTGCGGCCGCGAGTAGACGCGTTTCAGGCTCTGGATTTCCTCGAACTGTTCCCGGTACCGGCGCTCATTGCCAGGATCGACATTCTTCAGGGTCTTCAGATTCTGCGTGCCGATTTCCAGACTCCGCACGATCTGCGGATTGAAGCCGAGGTTCAAGCTCGTCTGTAGTGCGTCATCGACGAAATAGGCTGCCGCAGCCAGCGGCAGCGCGCTCACTACGAAGATGGCCAGGAACAGCAGAAGCCTCATTCTGCCATCACTCATTGGCCACCTCCGCGATCTTGAAGGGCTTTGAAGATACCGTTTCCTTCCAGGTTGCCGCCGTTTCCGCCCCGCCCGAGTACTGCTCGAATATCTTGTCGAAGATAGCGTTCGAACGCGAGCTGCCTACGCGTTTGCCCGAGCCAAACACCTCAGTGTCCGCGGGCGTATAGGTGCTGTTCTCGGCAACCCATCTTCGGATCGCGGCCATCCGTTCCTGCTCGATGGGGTTCAGTAGCATCTCGACGCGCAAGGTGGCACGCACTCCCACAGGGACTTCGCTCCGCGCAAACAGATTCGGCAGCCTCATGTCGTCGACAAACGCCTCCACCTCCTGCACGCTCGAACAGGTCTTAGCCACGACAACGGTGTCGCCGACAGTCAGGGTCAGCCTGAAGTCTTCATCCCACAGGTCATACTTTATATCGAGCTCGGCCGTCTCCTGGCCGAGCACCTGCGATTGCGACACCAGGGCAACGCGCATCAGCAGTCTGTTAGTGAGTCCGCTCAGCAGATCCTTTGGCAAGGTCGCTGGGAGTTTGACCGCTTTTATGACCACACCGAGCCTTTGACCGGTGAGAAACGGTGCCAGTTCCGCCGCGGGAGCCGGTGCAATCGCAAGCGCGATCAGCACGCCCAACGCGGCCAGCGGCTTCACCTGCCTCCTTTGCGCTGGGCAGAAGTTCCGCCGAACACGTACAGATCGACCATGCCGAACGCCTTCGTGTCGAGGCGAATCCCCGCTTTCAGACCCAACTCGGCCAGGCTTCTGCCTGAACTGGAAAAGCCGTAGTAGCTCGCGCCCGGTTCGACATACCAACGTCCCTGTCTGATCCCGCCAAAGCCGTGGCGCGGGGAGATCGGGCGGGCGTACGCAACCGAGATTACCTGACTCTCGTTGAATGACGATCTGTATTGCGTCCCGGGCGTCCCGCCGATCTGCACCGTCCACACCGAATCCGTGCCGAACGTCCAGGTCTTTCGAAATCGAGCGTTCGCCCAGGACGGGCCAAAACTGATGCCGAGCCGCGACCCTCGAGTCGGGAAGTACGGATCGTCTTCGGAATCCCAGCCATAACCGAAGAACACACCCCTGTTCGTGGGATAGTTGGTGGGGTCGGTGTCCGTCACAAAGACTCCGGCACGCCCGCGGTAATGACCGATGCTGTGCGAGTCCGGTCTGTACAGATACCCCACAGTCACATACGAATATTCAAAAATGCGACGTCCGATACTCGCGTCGATGCCAACCTGATGTGTCTGATAGAAGTCGCCGTTGGGGTACAGGCTGAAGCTGTCCTGGAAGGAGACGCCGCCGATCAAAAAGTACTTGCGGGAGTCGAGGAGTTTCGGATCGACGAATTGCAGTCGCGAGAAGATACCGCGACGCTGCAGCCCGCTGAGGGGCACGATCCCCTCGACGTCGAAATTCAAAGTGCCTCGGGTACCGAACACGTTGTGGGCGGTTATACGGCCCTCGACTGTCTGGCTGACACCGGAGAGCCGCGACGACAGCCCGGTCGCGAATTCGTTCTCGACGCGATCCGCCTCCAGGACGTCGATCACCACGATGGCCTTGCCTCTGTGCGAGCCCTTTTCCAGATGGATATCGATGGAGATGAACTCGGGTAGCGAGGACAATCTGAGTCTCGCGTTCTGGATCTCATCTTCATTTACCGGTTCCCCGGGTTGCAGGAACAGGTTGCTTCTAATGAAGGTGCATGAGGTGGAGAAATTTCCCCGGCATTGGATTTCCTGAACGATGATCTCAGGGGCTTGATTCGCGGCGCGTGCCGGGCACCAGGGGGTTGCGAGGCCCACGAGCAGCAGGGGAAGGGCGAGCCGCCGCAAATGCTTGAGTACGCAGTCCATGTGATCAGCACCTGTCAGCAGTTGCGGAATTATTGCAGATTGCCTGGATGAGCGTTTGAGCGAAGCCCAGAAGCGGTGCGCTTTCCCGCACAAAATAGTTGGTCAGCACCGTGATGGAGAACCCATCGTCCAGAAATAGTCCATTGAAGGCCGTATAAGAAACCGTCTGGCCGTTGTGCCAGACGAACGGATGGCCCGCCGGAGTTCCACCTTTGAACCATCCCATCCCATAGGGGGAAGGGACACCCTCCTGAAAGGCGGGAACCGGGGGAGGCGTTACCATCAGTGTAAACAGTGACTCGGGAATCACTTTTCCACTGCGAAGTGCCACGTCCCATAGGGCCAGGTCCTGCACATTCGACCATAGGGCGCCCGCGGCGAAAAAGGCGGACGAATCTGGGATCCTGCCCGGCACCGGCCCGCCGGCGCCAGGCTCGTACGGTGAGGCGGATGCGGAGGGCCGCATATAGAAGGTGCTGGCGAGTCCGGCGGGTTGAAAAATGTGTGCGGACAGATAGTCCGGGTACGACTGGGACGTCACCGCCTCGATGATCGAGCCTAGAATGAAATAATTGCTGTTGCTGTAGTTGAATGCCGAACCCGGCGAAAACAATAACGGCGCCTGCACGATTGCATCGAGCACGACTGACTGCTGCACGCCGCCGATGTATTGCTGCAGGGAGGGGAAGCCAAGGTAATCCTGCAGACCGGACGTCTGGTTCAGGAGCATGCGCACCGTAATGCGCGAGTCGAACACATATTTTGGCAGGTAAGTGAGAACCGTCTTGTCGATGTCCAGCAAACCTGCCTGCTGCAGTTGCAGGATCGCCGCTGCGGTTAGTTGCTTGGTCACCGATCCAATTTGCAACTCGGCGTTCGCTTGCATCGGTTGGCAAGTGGCCAGGTCCGAGTAGCCGTATCCCTGGGTATACAGCACCGAGCCATTCTTGGTGACGGCCACCGTCATTCCCGGCATGCCTTGTGTCTTCATTTCCCTCGCCACGACATCATCGACGATCGATCCGAGGCTGCCGCTCGGTGAATTGGCAGCGGGCAATGCCGGACATGTCGTCGTGGAATCGTCGCCTCCGGCACCCGAATCACCGCCTCCACCACAACCCGTGCATACAGTCAGTACGAAACATCCGAGTAACCATAATCGCTTGAGATAACACATGAGCACTCCGTCTCGTGAAACCACTGTCGATACGACTCGAGCTGTTCAAAGCAAAGGCCATACCAACTTGGTGGGCTGGCCAAGTTGTTGATTCAACAGATGGGTCGTGGTTACGAGCGGAAGGGGTGTGTCCACCAAAGTGGACAGGTGTATGGGTCGCAGGCGACGCCCGGCACACCGCCACGGTCTCGGTTGATTACTCGACTGGCGCAATTCGCGCGAAGTGGATCTCGCGGGACGGTGCGGCGTTCGATTAAATGGGTGGCTTCGAGGCCCGCTCGGCGAGCCTCCGGAGCCGAATTGGCGCGCCACTGGATGCCGCTCATCCGGGCACTGAATGCCGCGCCAATCGACACCATGACTTCCGACTCAGCGAAAGGAGAGTGCCATGACCTATGTTGAAGGGTTTGTCGCCGCGGTGCCCGCCGCCAACAAAGAGGCATACATCAAGCACGCGGCGAGCGCCGCGCCATTGTTCAAAGAGTTCGGCGCGAACCGCGTGGTTGAAACGTGGGGCGATGACGTGCCTGACGGCAAAGTCACCGATTTCAAACGTGCGGTGAAAGCGAAGGAGAATGAGGTAGTCGTCTTCTCCTGGCTCGAATACCCGTCGAGGCAGGCGCGTGATGCGGCAAACGAGCGCATCACCAATGATCCGCGCATGAAAGAGATGGGCGCGTCGATGCCTTTCGACGGCCAGCGCATGATCATCGGCGGCTTCGTCTCCATCATTGACGAGGGCGCACAAGGCACGCCGGGCTATGTCGATAGCTACCTGGTCCCGGTGCCGACCGCCAATCAGAGCGCTTATCGCGAAATGGCTGCCAAAGCCGCCGCGGTATTCAAGGAATATGGAGCGGTCCGCATCGTCGAGGCATGGGGCGACGATGTACCTGATGGTAAGGTGACCGACTTCAAGGGCGCGGTGAAGGCCACCGGCGATGAAAAGGTCGTTTACTCCTGGATCGAATGGCCCTCCAAGGCGCACCGCGACGCGGCCTGGCCAAAGATCATGGCCGACGCACGCATGAAGGCCGATCACGCCAACATGCCCTTCGACGGGCAGCGAATGATCTTTGGCGGCTTCTCGCCCGTCCTCAACAGCTAGCAGAAGTCCTCCCGCATACGTCGCAGCCGCAGACAGCTACTTGAAGATCCCGCGTCGGCGTGCCCATAGGCACGTCGAGCGCGGTGAGCCGACCAGTGCTCAGGGTAGAATCCGTCCATGGCAGCCGACGTCACCCTTCTCGCCGCGGGAACCACGGAATACCGCAAACTCTCACTGGCTCTGATCATCGCAGGACTTTCGACGTTTTCGGTCCTCTACAGCGTCCAGGCAATGCTTCCGGCGCTTGCCGCCAGCTTCCACGTGAGCGCAGAGGGAGCGAGCTTGGTAGTGTCGATGGCGACGGGCGCAATGGCCATCACACTGTTGGTGGCAAGCGTAATCTCCGACAGAATCGGACGCCGCCAGATGATGACAGTCTCCCTGTTCGCGGCGTCCGCGTTAACCCTGGCTTCAGCAGCCTTGCCAGGGTGGCACATGCTGCTGATTACCCGCTTTCTGACCGGCATTGCGCTTGCCGGCATTCCCGCAATTGCAATGGCCTATGTCGCCGAAGAAATCCATCCCGACGCCATCGGGGCGACGATGGGGCTGTATATCGCCGGTGCGGCGATTGGCGGCATGGCGGGCAGACTGGGAGCAAGTGTCCTATGTGAGCTGTTCAGCTGGCGGGTTGCGCTGGCCAGCGTAGGACTCTGCGGCTTGATTGGCGCTGCCGTGTTCAGCTGGGCAGCTCCTGCCTCCCGGACATTCGTTCCCGTCAAACACGACTGGCGGTCGTTCTGGGCGAGCGTCCAATTACTGCGCGCCGACGCGGCACTTCCCTGGTTGTATGCCGAGGCATTTCTGCTGATGGGTGCCTTCGTGACCGTCTACAACTATGTGGGTTTTCGTTTGCTGGCCCCGCCCTACTCGCTCAGTCAATCCGCGGTTGGCGCAATCTTCCTTTTCTATATCGTAGGTTCGTTCGTCTCGACCTGGTTCGGCCACCTGGCAGGACGGTTGGGCCGGCGGCGTGTGTTCTGGATACCCATTCTCATATTGCTCGCCGGTGTTGCATTAATGGCCGCGGCGCCATTGGCCTGCGTCATCCTGGGCGTAGGTGTGGTCACTGCCGGCTATTTTGGCGCGCACTCGGTAGCGTCGAGTTGGGTTGGTCGGCGCGGGCGAAACGCCAGCGCGCTGGCCGCAGCGTTCTATCTATGCTCGCTTTATCTTGGGGGCAGCATACTCGGTTCAGTCGGTGGTATAGCCTGGAGCCGCCACGGTTGGGGTGGCGTCGCTTCGTTTACAGGAGTAGTGATACTGGCCGCCCTGGCGATATCGATCCGCCTCATCGCCGTACAGCCGCTGCCACAGAATGTCGTGGTAAGCGAAAAGGTGGATGCACTTCGCGCCAGCTGAGCATCGCTCCCGCCTCGGCGTATGCGAGCGATAAGACCGCAGATTAGTCAAAAATAAAATTGTGCGCTGGTTAACGGTTAACCCGGCGCCATCAGCTGTGGAAAGTGGCTCAGGTCGTTTTTACTCTTGCCAATGATCGGTACCATCCGAAACATTGGCCGCATCGTTACAGGGAATGACGCAATCGCATGAATAACATCCTATGGATGGCGCTGGGCTTGATAGCGGCCTACTGCGGATTCCGCGTGCTGATTGGCATCGCGGTATTCGTGCAGTTGTTGCGCTTGCCTCTAAGGCCTGTCCAGGTGGAGCGCGTTGAGCTCCCACCGCCGCTCTCCGAGGACCAGGAGGCGGCCGTTGAAGAACTGCGGTCGCTCGGCTTCGAGCCTTGCGGAACCAGTTTGATGGAAACCGAAGCTGTCAGGTATACCCTGCTATTCTTCCGGCATTCATCCTTGCCCTGCTTTGCCTCGCTGACCACGCTGCCGGCGGGCAACATCGGCTATCCGGTGGCGTTTTATACATTTGCCGCCGACGGTAACCTGTTACTGACCGACAACCGGGTCAGCTGGTCAGTCTTCGCCTGGCCGCCACACGTACGCCGGCAGGATGCGAGTGCGACTTCGCTGCAGAACCACTGGCAAACCCATCAGGCACGAATCACCGGAACTGCCCCCGAATCGGTTTCCGAGCAGGAAGCTCAAAGCCGCATCGAGTCGCTGGCAACGGGTTACCTCCCACTGTTGCAGTCGCGCAGGCTTTGCACCCAAGACAACGGCGTCTGGCATCCAAGCATGCGAGCGGCCGCAAAGGCTGCGCTGGCCTGGCTGCGGGTCAGCCGCAAGCTGGCCCGGCGCTATGTATCCCCAGTCACCAGCGGCGATTATCAGGTAGGGTATTTTTCTCATTGCTACATCATGCAGGAAGCGTTGCTGGCCAACCGGCCGGCGCGCCGTAAGGTGAAGCTCGCGGTGTTGGCGCTGTCGATGGCGGCGACGCTGGTGCTGTGGGGTCTGCTGTTCAACTGGTCAACCGCGATGATGTTGGTCGGGATCGTGTTCGTGCATGAATTAGGCCACGCCCTGGCGATGCGCTGGTTCGGTTACCGCGACATGAGCATGTTCTTCATCCCCTTTGTCGGTGCCATCGTGACCGGCAAGCCCAGGGATCTGGCGACTTGGAAACAGGCCATGATCCTGTTCGCGGGCCCGCTTCCCGGCCTGCTCGTGGGCCTTGCGATTCTGGTCCTCAATGCCATTCATCCACTGCCGCTGCCAGGTACCCACTGGCGCACGCTGGCGGAAATGGCCATTGCCATCAACTTCTTCAACCTGCTGCCGTTTTCGCCGCTGGATGGCGGACAGCTGATGGACATCAGCCTGTTCAGCCGCTGGCCGGTGAGCCGGCTGGTGTTTGCCGTGCTCAGTGCCTGTGCCATCGCGGCAATTGCAATTGGGCTGAAAACCCCATCGCTGATGTTCGTCGCCGTGGTTCTGGCCTTGGGAATGCGCTCGCAGTTCCGCATCATGCGCCTGCAACCGGCACGGCTCGAAGGACTGGATAGGCAAGCGCAGATCCGGCACCTGTTTGCAGCCGCAAAGCACAACCTCAGAGTACAGACCTATGCAATCCAGGCCGCTTTGGTGAAAGCCGTATTGGCACGGCGCACGGTGCGTAAGGCGAGAGCCTGGGAGAGCGTGTTAGTTCTGTCGGTCCTGCTGGCAGTATGGGGCGCAGCGGCGGCGGCGGCGTTTGCCGTGTGGCATCCCAACAGTCTGTCGTCGCGAACGTCCGCCGAGGGGCGGACGGCTCAGCCTCGTACTGCTCCGCAGACAGCTTTCGACAACGCCTATGACGATGATGATGATGATAATAACTCTCTAGCCACGCTCGATAAGTTGGCCCGCGAGCTGTCGCCCGACGATCCGCGGCGCGTCGACTTGGCCTATTTACATGGTATGCAGCTGCAAGGTGAGGGGAACGGGACGCCGATGGAGGATTTGCTGGCTGCGCATCGCGACGGATACATCAGCACGATCGGTATCATGGAAGAAGGGTGGCTGGATGAGATCTCAGTGCATCTGGCACAGCTCCCGCCCGCCGAACGGGCAGCGGCACTTGCATCCGCCATCAATCGTGCGATGCAACTGGTTCCCGGTGGATTCGCGGCCACGGTAGATACGCGCCTGCGTGAAGCCGAAGCGATCGACCAATCAGGCGATCCTTCGAAGGCCGAGGCGCAGCTGTTGGACCTGCGTCAACGCGCTGCAAGCGCAGATGACTGCCGCTGCGCCTTGAAGCGAGTAATCACGGCACAGGCGCGATTCGACTTGAGCAGGCACCGCGCAGCGCAGGCCGTGACGGTTCTGGAGTCTTCGCCGTTCAGTCGGGAGCTGCGGCGAGTCGGTGAGGATCTCGCGACGACTTACGCGCTCGCCTTGCTCGATGCCGGTCGGATCTCTGAAGGCGTGGACCAGATGCGCCAAGCAGCGCTTTACCTCCCTCCTCAGTCCACTCTGCTGCAGCGGATGTTGGGTAAAGCCGCACCGAAGGCCGTTGCTTATGCCCCTTTTTACATGGCGTACGCCTGGCATGTAGCGGGTCAGGACGCGAAAATTCAGTCGCTCGATGCCAAGGCAGTGAGGCGCAGTTGCCTCTGGGAACTCGACGAGCATGTGCGGGCGAACATAATCAACCCCTGGAATCAGGCGAGCCGCGTTGCAATGCTGGATTTCGCCAAGTCGTTTTGCGCACAGCACGATCAGAAAAATGTCGAGTAAAGGCTTTCGACCATTTTGAGCGGCGCACCAATTTTCTAACTGCTGCGGCGCGCTTCACAGCAGACGGAATCCAACTTCCAAACAGCTGACACCTGCCAGAACGCACGCACGCGTATTCGTCGCAACGCACCACGCTATAACTGTGACGCAGGTACAAATACCTACTTGACGCGCCCGTGCCAGGAGACCATGGTGCGCGTCGCCAATACGCGTTATGTCCACTCACACTCAGACCACGTCAGGAGAATGATCATGATCATCGAGCTCGGTACGGCCTCGAAGGAGACCAAGGGCACGCCAGGCGGCCAACTGGAATTCTGGTCTTCGTTGGTCAAGAAAGAGCCACATTGACATGCAGCGACGAGGGCCCGCGGAAACGCGGGCGCTCCCGCCGCGGACCTCTACTACTTCGATTCCTCTCGGGCGCGACGGCGGATTCAGATGCCGCGTCAGTATGCAATTTGCGAGCATGCATACACGTGCATTTGCGGCGGGCACATAGTCTTCCTGGATCTGGAGCGCGACAAATATCTGTGCCTGGATCTCGAGGCGACTGAGGCATTGCGGCCCTACTTGAGCGGCCGTTCATTGGTGATCCGGGATCCCCCTCCCGATTGCCCTGACGCGGCCGGTATTGCAAAAACGCTTACCGAGCTGCTGCAACGCAATCTGATTGCGTTGGTTCCGCTCGGGTACGCCGCTCCAGGTGTCGCACAGATCGCACCCGCCACGCGTTCAATCTCGGCGCCCGTGGGCGACGCATATCACTGCACGGCCGCGGAAGCCTGCAAGGTCTTTCTCGCGGTCGCGCGCTCCACCCTGATGCTACGGTGGAGAACTCTCGAAAAAAATATCGCGCATGTCACCCAGCGCAGGAAGTCCGCTGCCATGGCCCGTGTCGCTGCCGGACTCGAGACTCTCGTGCAACGCTTCGCATCATGCCGGTCCAGATTTCAGAAGGCGGACGCCTGTCTCCTCAACTCCCTTGCGTTGCTCGATTTCCTTGCGCTGCACGGCCTGTATCCAAATATCGTATTTGGAGTCAGCATGCGGCCCTTCCATGCTCATTGCTGGGTACAACATGAGGACACCGTGCTGGGCGACACGCTCGAGCACGTAAGCCAATTCACACCCATCATGGTCGCCTGAGGATCCCACATGTATGGCTACATGGCGCTGCATTGGGACGCAGCTGACGACCTTGGCGCGCAAGCCGCAATTGCAATTGGACGGCGGATAGGCACCGCTGCTAAGCCGTGGGAGCTCGCATTTTCTGACGCGGGGTTGCTCGTCTTCCAACGCGGAGCGAATCGCCGCACGCACGGAGCCATTGGCCTGGCCAATGCCGGTACCGTATTGGGAACGATTTTCCGAAATCGCAGCGGTGCTGACGCCGAAAGGGAGCTGGCGTTTTCTGAACAGGTAGCGTGGGACATACAATCCACAAGTGGAAAGTACCTTGTTGAACACTACTGGGGACGGTATGTCGCATTCTCCCGAGGCGCCGACGGCCGGTTCAGGGTCATCCGCGATCCCACGGGCGCACTGCCCTGCTTTTACGCGCACACAGACCACGTCACCGTGTTCTTCTCCAACCTGGAGGACTATCTGGAGCTGACTGCTGCCCAGTTGACCATTGATTGGGAGCATGTCGGAAGTAGCCTGCAATACATGCAAATGGCCAGCAGGCAGACGGGGTTCAAGGAAATCTCGCAGGTAGTAGCGGGCGAGTGTTGGATGCAGGCCTCTGAATCAAAACCCGTCTTCCTGTGGGACCCGGTAACCATTGCTACGGGCGCCGGCATGGAAGATAGTGTGGCGGCGCGCGCCGAGCTGCGCAGTGCTGTCGAATATTGCGTCAACGCCTGGGCATCCTGCTATCGCAGAATTCTACACTCGTTGTCAGGTGGGCTCGACTCGTCAATCGTGCTGGCTTGCCTCAACAGCAGCCCGACGCAACCGCAAGTGACTTGCTTCACGGCATACACTGCGGCATCCGAGGGGGATGAGCGCGAGTTCGCGCGGATGGCAGCGGCGCGCGCGAACTGTCCATTGGTTGAGCTACCTCATCAACCTCCGACCGACCTGTCGAGCGTTTTTCCCGAGGAGCGATTGCCATCACCGGCAATGGTTTCATTGCGTCTGGCTGTCGAAGAAGGGCGGGCGGGTATTGCACACGCGAATGATTCAGAGGCCATATTTTCCGGCCAGGGCGGTGATCACCTGTTCCAGCGCCGCCGCGATTTCGCCATTGCAGCAGAATTTCTGCACAGGCACGGCCTCGCGCGCGGATTTGGACGAGTCCTGGCAGAGAGCTCCAGGATGCTGCGCAAACCTGTGTACCGCGTTCTCCTGCAGGCGGCCCGGCTCAGACTGTTTCCCCACAGGGTGGATCCCTACGTCACACAGAAGGCCCCAACCTTTCTGCGCGCCGGCGTCAACACCGCTGTTCCACCGCATCCCTGGGTTGAAAGAGCGTCACAGCTACCCCGCGCCATGCTGCACCGCATATTCGACATCGTGGATTGCCAGCACTTCCATGCATACACCTGCGACTACGCCGATCTCGTTCACCCTCTCATCTCTCAGCCCCTCATGGAATGCTGCCTGCGGATCCCCTCCTACGTCCTCGCCGCCGGCGGCACCGATCGCGGCCTCGCTCGCCAGGCCTTCTCGGAAAAGATACCTGCGGCAGTCGCTGCCCGCACAACCAAGGGAGGAGTCGATGCCTATTGGAATGAGCTGGCGATCAAGAATCTCAAATTCCTGCGGCCGTTTCTGCTCGATGGCCACCTGGAAGCTGCCGGCGTGATCGACAGGGGGGAAATGAGTAACCTGCTGACGGAGGAACAGCTCATTCGCGCCGCGCAACCCCTGGCCCCCATCCTCTCCTGCATGATGGTCGAGGGGTGGCTGCGAACCGCGGCTCAATCACCATCGCTTTGACAATTGTAGTGTCACAAACCGCCCGATCGGACTGGCATTTGCGGCATCGAGACCGAACTGGACGCTTCCAGGAAACAGGGGTGTATTGACGTGTGGCGGACGCTGATCCAGGACGTTGATGGCCGACAGGGTGGCTCGGAAGCTGCCATCCCACAAGCTCACTGGAGCAAAACTCACCTGCGCATCTACAGTTGTGTACGCGTCAACCCCTTCCGCGGGATCTACGCTATCGTTGATGTAGCGTTTTGTATAGTTGACTGAAGCCGCCAACGACCACGACGCTCGGGCCCAGGAACTGCTCAACCTATATCTGAATGCCGGCAGGTAGAACAATCGGTCGAGCCTGCTGAGCGCAGTCGTCTCGGTGGTGACCTGCTGATCCGCCTTCAGGTAGTACGTTGCGTTCAAGCTTCCAGTGAATTGGCCGGCTCGTGTGAGCTTGTTGCACCTCAACAGCATGTCCAGTCCATTCGTCTTGTACAACGCCACATTCAATGGGACGCCGCGCACGAAGGCCGCGATTTCGGTCGGATCGAAGGGACCCACGAGACTGAAAACTTCGGTGGCGCCTGCCAGAAACGAGTTGATGAATGCAGGCGATGGATTGCGCAAGACGGCTGTCGGATAGATGGCTTGATTCGGCAGTATGTTGAAAACGTCGGGATCCACCGTCGCAACCCTGTTTCGATACACCACGTCGAAATAGGTCACCGAGGCTGTCAAGTCGGGAACGAACGAGGGTCGGTAGTCCGCGCCCAGGGTCCACGTGTGCGCCTTCTCGGGCCCCAGGTCCCGATTGGCGCCCAGTGAGACGACGCTACGGGCGGTAGTGTCGGCAGAGTCCGGTAAGTCGATTATCACGGCATGGATCTCGCCGTATTTATCCAGCAACGCGGGAGCCTTGAATGAGGTCCCCCAGGTTCCGCGTAACTGCAGAGTATCGTTCGGAACCCAGACGAGGCCGACCTTCGGATTGGTAGTAGAGCCGAAGTCGCTGTAACGTTCCGCCCGTCCGGCCAGAGTCAAATCAAGATGCTTCACGGCCGGGACTGCGTTCTCGGTTCCAACGAGCGGCACAGACACTTCAAGATAGACGCTTTTGGCGTTCCTGGACGCAGAGTCGATGCCGCCACCTTGCGAAGCGATGGACTCCCGCCGGTACCCCAAGCCCAGCGCAGCCTTCAGCGTTCCTCCCGGCAGCTTGATCAACGGCCCATCCAGCTTCAGATCCGCTCCCCAGACCTGGTTTTCATAGTTCGTGTCCACTTCCTGTTGGGGTGGCAGGGGCACGGCTGCCTGGTGATCGGTCTGCCGCCCGTACTGACCTGACAATTCAACCAGCCAATCCGCCGGCAATTGGCGGTTCACACCCGCATCCACCGAGAGGGCTTTTTGTTTGTCGCGCTGGATCGTACTGAAAACGGTGTTCAGTGTTTTGGTCTGGTTCGATGCAAGGACATCCGCGTACCCGGTAGTAGCAGCCGCCAGCTTCTGATCGAAATGCACGACTGCGCTGCCACGGTGCTGATCCGCGGTGAAATAGAACGCCGGCGGCACCGCCGAGGCGAACTCTTGATCGCGCGCGAGCAGCGGATCACGCTGGTAATACTCGAAGGTACCGAGCACCTTCCCGGAGGCCCAGCGCTGCACAAGAGCCTGTGATACCCGGGTCTCCGCCATGTGACCGCTCGTCACGCTTCCATACTGCAATTGCGTTTCGGCACGATCAAAAGTGTCATCCAGAATGATATTGACGACACCGCCCACGGCATCAGACCCGTATACCGCAGACGCTCCATCCGTAAGTATCTCGATACGGCTGACCGCAGAAAGTGGAATCGAACTGACATCGACTGCGTAGCCCTGGCCGTTGGGCGCAAGTCGATGGCCGTTCAGAAGGGTCAGAGTCGACCCGGCACCCAGACCGCGCAGGTCCACCGTCGTCGTAGCCCCCACATTTCTGCTCGCGTCTATGTTCGGTACGGTGCTCGTGTACTCGGACATTCCGCCCGCATAGTTCTGCGGCAGACTGTTGATCAACTCCCTGACCGACGCATAGCCGCTGCGCCTGATCTCTTCTTTGTCAATGAGGATGATCGAGGATGCCGGGGCGACGCCGCCGCGAATATGCGAGCCTGTGACGACAAATTCTTCCAACGCCGTCAGGAACTCGGTATCGTTCGCCGACTCACTCCCGGCCAGCGTGTCGGGCCCCTCCGCCCGGGCCGACATCCCAAACACACACAATCCCACCCATAACCACGGTGTCCAATTGTTCATTTTTAGCCCGGCCACCTGCCTGCGCTCGGCAACCTGTACAGCTTATGCGCAATCGGCGAACTAGCCACGGCATACCGCAGCAATCATTTGTCGCTGGCGGTTCGCGCAAACTGCTGCGCAGCAACCTCGAAACTCACCCGGCTAACACGTTACCTTTTGCCCGCTCACCCGGTTACCATAGCGCAAATCGCGCGCACAACGGACCGTGCGAACACGGCGGATGGTGGCGCGGCTGACGCTGTTGGAGTCCCGCAGGGCAGCATGGCATGTCGCAACTCAAAAACTCCGGACTTTGATTGCTGCTACCGCACATCGCATACAACACCGCTCGGGCCTCGGCCCGGCGTCCAGCGCCCCGCTCGCACGCGGCAGTGTATTCTGATCTATCATGAGACATGCCTTCGCGGTTCTGCTGCTGGCAGCAGTGCTCAACATGCGCACCGCCGGCGCGGGGAATCTCGTCATCATCGTGAATCCCACCAGCGGCATCGAGCACCTCACCCGCAACCAGATCGTCGACATTTTTCTCGGCCGCAACCGCAAGCTGCCTTCCGGCGCGGTCGCGATACCCATCGACCTGGGCAACGGCGCCCCAGAACGCAAGGACTTCTATCTAAAGCTGGTGGGCAAGGATCTCGCACAAATGAGCTCCTACTGGGCGCGGCTCGTGTTTTCGGGTCAGGCGGCACCCCCGTTTCCTGTTCCCGACATACGCACGGCGCTCGACCTCGTCGCCACAAATCCCAATGCGATTGCATACCTGGATAGCACGGCGGTTGACGGCCGCGTGAAGGTGGTACTTGAATTCAACCCCTGACACCTCGAGCGATTGGCTTCACCGCCTTACGCCTGACAGCATCGTCGCGCGCACTACCCTGTCCATACTCGTGCTCTCCCTCCTGCTGGGTCTCATATTCATGGCGGCGGCATCCATGCGGGCGCAAAAGACGGAGGAGGCTCGTCTGCAGGTTGGACTGCAAGAGCTATTGTCCACAGTCGAAACCACGACGAGTATCGCGTGCTTCCTGGGCGATGGCACGCTTGCAAAGGAAATATCGCAAGGACTGCTGAGCAACCATTCGGTTACCGCGGTTCGCATCTTTGCCGGCGACAGTACGCTATACGAGAGCCCACGCGCGGCCGCTACTGCGGCAAGGCCCACTGGATTCACAGTGATCTCGCGGAAGATCAACTCTCCTTTTGACACGACGATTCGAGTCGGGGAAATTTCGCTGTACGCATCGGACGCTGAGATCCGTTCCCAAGCGCGCCGCTATAGTGGGAACACCGCGCTGGTGTTGGGCCTGCAGGTCGCACTGGTTGCAGTGGCTGTCGCTCTCGTTGTCTTTTTGCTCATTACGCGTCCCATCAAAGGCATTTCTGATGAGTTGCATCGTCTGGAGGTCAGCACGGGCATGCAGTTGCGCATCCCCGCTGGAAACAAGACGGACGAGATCGGCCGCCTCGTTTCCGATGTGAACTCACTCATTGGCCGCCTGACTACGTTGCTCGATACGGAGCGTGAGCTGCGCATCGAGCACGAGGTACAGGAGCGTAAGATGAAGCTCATTTTCGACAAAGCGCAGACCGGCATTTTCGTCATCGATCCGGGCGGCATCATCCAATCCAGCAACCCGGCGTTCGCTCGCATGCTGGAATTAGACGCTGCCAACCAGGCAGCCAACGAAGGGCAGACTCGGGACGCGCCGCAACGGTTGCACGAGCTGCTGAGTCCCCACGGCACGCAGGTGGAGCAATTGCTGCAGCGGTGCCTCGCGACCGGTGAGGCGGATGAGATCGACCTCGAGCTCAGCCGGGCGGGCTCACCAGTCAATGAGTGGATCGAGTTGTCGATCAACCCAATCGGCCCGGCGATACTGCAGGGTGTCCTCAACGATATCACCGAGCGCAAACACAGGGAGCTCTCAACTCGACGGCTGGCAACACACGACGCTCTGACAGGCCTGCTCAACAGGCGGGGCATCGAGAGTGGCCTGACTGATCTGTTCAATCATTCATCGCTCAAGCGCCTGGGCGAAACGGCGATCCTACGAATCGACCTTGATTATTTCAAACAGGTCAATGACACCTTTGGCCATGAAGCCGGGGACCAGGTGTTGAACCACGTAGCGCGAATCCTGGAGGACTCCGTACGCCGCACCGACATCGTCGGCCGACACGGCGGGGACGAGTTCCTGGCCGTGCTGGTCGGCGTCGAGACCCCCGCCAAGGCGCAACAGATCGCGGATAGCATGATCGAGAGAATCAACCAGCCGATTGACCTCGGAAGCGGCAACTTCGCGCACGTTAGCGCCAGTATTGGCATTGCGATGCCGACGGGCCCCGGCGACACCGCGGAGGTGGTTCTGCGCCGGGCTGACTCAGCGATGTACGTGGCGAAAGAGCAAGGCCGGTCGCAGGCACGCATCGCTTCGTGCCAAGCCATTCCAGGAGCGAATTACGTGGCAACCGTCTAGAGAGATTGCCAGCAGCACGTCGCGAGACAGCGTCCTGCGTCAGCTTTGCTTACAGCCCGTACAATCCAGAGTCGGGTGAGTAATCAGTGGGTTAGCGAATCCCGCGTGACCCATCACACATCGGTGCCTGACCACTCCGTCGAGGATCTTTACAACCGCTCGGGAATTCGATTGCCCGTGCGTGACAGCCAACCGGCGAACGCGCTGACTTTCGTGGATTCGCCGCTGCGGAACGCTTACTGCGTCACACTTGCGTACCCATTGCATCGGGAGATGTTAAATCGCGGAACCAACGCGCCGCCGTGGCATGGCTGTTGCTCTTACTACATCGTGAAAAGCGAACGCACATCAGCACCAGATACGACGAACAACAAGAAAGCGTGGGTCGCAGAACGATAATGTTCGGATACCACGCCGCTTGAATAAAACGTAGAAGACGCTCTCCCACACAGCAAGCGATTGGACCCCGCGCAAGCGGGGTTCTTTTTCGGTTCCACGGCCCTCGCGGCGCGGTCGCCTTGTATACACAAACCGACAAATCGCAAGGAATTAGAAGCTGTGGTTAAATCAATATAACCGATCGCGGCCACTTGAGCGGCCCGGCATCGGCAGATACACGTAGGCACAACATATCCAAGGTTGGAAATCCGTGACGTTCATCGTGCCTGGCGGGCGACCAACACGATCAGGAGATCACCGCATGACACGGGAACTGGGCATCGCCCTCACGATTGTGGCACTGGTGCTCAGCTGCGGAACCGCCGTCGCAGGCTTCGGGGCAGCCGACCAGGCGACGCTCGCAAAGCATGTGCTGACCGAGGACGAGCTGAACCGCCTGGCGGCTGTCATGGAAGATGCCAAGGCCCACGGCCATGCACCTTCGGTCAACATGGCCGGCGCCGCCTCGCTCGACGCGCTCGCGGCAAGCGCCGATAAGCAGCCCGGGGTTCACGCCCTGCTGGCGGCACACGGGTTCGCGGCGCGGGACTATGTCGTCGCGGCCCTGACCACGGCGCGCACGGCGATGATGGCGCAGACGGGCGCCGGCACCGGCACCCCGAATGTCGCCTTCTACCGCGCGCATCAAGCGCAGATCGACAGGATGATGGATCTCGGCCCCGCGCCAGCCGCCGGCACCGCCCAGGATCTGAGCGCGCTGAACGCCAAGAAGCTTGGAGAATGCACCAAGGTCGCCATGGGGCCTGTAGCCCTGATGCCATTGAGTATGCGGGGGACCGCCAACGGCCCGCCGGTGTCCCGCGAGACTGTGGCGAATGTACTGGCCGATTTGGCGTCCAAGGTTGGCGAGCAGAATCTGAAGGACGATTTCCGCGACATGTCCGACGAGATCCGACGCCAGGCCGCCGCCCCGCAATTCACCCCGACACCACGCTCCACCCGTGCCTTGGACGACGTGACGAGCTGGCTGCAGAGTAACTGCTCCAAGGAAGCGTTAAAGCAGTGATGTAGGTGCCTTTGGCTCGATTACGCGGGCACAGTGCGTACCGAAGTACGTGTGCCCGCTAACCGGAAGTCTGAGCGCGCGTAGCCCAAGCTGCTTCCCTCATGAAGCAGCGCGACCAAAAACCACCCGCTGAGTCTGTTTCTGCACGTTGTCGCCACCGGTTTGCCGGCTACCGGCCGTCGGCCCGACGGCGGGAGTTGCAGTGGACGCTTCGCCGACAACCCTGACACCCGAATTCGAGCGATCGGCACCCAGTAGAATCTGGCGCGTGCTCTCCTGAATATCCGCAGCGCGGTAAGGAGCACCGGTGACGGCCGGCCGGTTCGACTCTATGTGAGAGCGTGCGCCTTCCAGGACGGCACGCACCTGACTGTGCATATCGCCGCTGCTGTCGGCAGCTTGTGACGCCTGGGCATACGCGGCGAACGCGGCGAAGACAGGTACCAAAAGGAGCTTGCGAGTGTTGATTGATTTCAGTGTGTTCATGATCTTCTCCTGACTTTTGCAATTAGGTGGCAGATTCATGTCTATGTATATACATGTATTATGCCGAAAAAGAAAACGTCATCCGGGTTCATCTTGGAACTTAGAGTACATGTATATACATTCGTTGTCAAGCCCTAAACCGGATGCTTTGGGAGCGCTCCTTTACCAGCTGAATTCCCGTAGACTGCCACTTGGGAACAGCGGCCATAGGCCTCGAGAATACAACCCGTGAGGCTATCTGGAGTACGGAGGCTCTTGCTTACATCAGCCGTCGCGGCCGTCGCCGCCGTCGCGGTTGGGATGCTTTTAGACTGGCGCAAATCGGTCATTCAAGCTGAGAAGAACCGCCTCAGCCTCATCCCCCAGCAATTTGCCGTGCGCAAGATTATGTACGCCGAAGAGAAGTGCTCGGGCGTCGGTCTGAGTGGTGGAGACAACTGTACCGGCGTGTTCGTTTATGAATTGCCACAGGCGACTACCCGCGCGATTCAACAACATGGATTGGCTTACTTTCGCGGCTTCGGCCAGACGTCTGTCAATAAGCAGTTTGGCCCCTTCGGGGAGTGGCGGACCACACCGATAGACCCGGGTCTGGAGTGGGTCTGGGTGCAGCATAGTGTTCCATTACCGCCTCCAACGCTCTCCGGGTTTCTTGGCCATGAGAGCTTCTCGATTGACGTCGATTCAAAGATAGAACGTGATATAGACGACTCCATAATCTCGCCCGGCAGTTTTTTCGCCTATGACCGATACGGAGTCATGATCGTCATGCCCGCCAGGAACAAAATGGCCTACGCATATCGCAACTAGGGCGGAAATCTAGCGTGGCTTCTCCTCGAGGCCAACGGTACGCCCGAGGACACCCGCAGCATCGTAGTAAGTGTGGGCACCCATCACCAATGAGACCGTCGCCCCTGCCCGGATGGGCGTTGGCCGGATCGATGATTTTATTGTCCTCGTCCGGGTCGTACAGCTTGAGGTTTGAGTCCTCTTTTTGCAGGGCAGCCTGCAGATCCACCGCAAGAAATCCCGGCGGCAGCTCGCGGGAGCCGCTTTCGCTCTCCTTGGAGACCGTGGAGAAACCGTGGTCGGCCGCCACGATGATGTTCGTCGTTTCAAAGAGACCGAGGGCCTTCAGTTGTTGCTCGATCGCTGCCAGAGCGCCGTCAGCGGTGCGAATCGCCGTCATGGACGTGGGTCCGTTGATCCCGCGGTCGCCCTGGTTGTGCTGGGTGCCGCCCGGGTCGCGGCTCCAAAACACGAGCACGAACGGCTTGCCGATCTGTTTGAATCCCGGCAACACGACCTTCAATGTCATCTCGAGGAAGTACTGCTGTTGAGCCAGGTTGAGGTTATGCGGCCTGTCCGCGAGTGCCGGCCCGGCCGTCAGCATACCGACTGCAACCGCGATGAGAAACCTGCTGCAACTGGTCATCGTCGCTTCCTCCGCAGGAGTCCTGAAAATGCGAAACCCCGCTTCTGGCGGGGTTCGTCACTGGCGGACGTGATCGGCGCGAGTGTAGAACCTGGAGCCTGGCTTAACAAGCCGCACCGCCCGGTGTTGGACCGCGCCGACCCAACACCAAGGATTGCAGAATCATGACAACAGCAACGTCAGCAGCCCAGCAAGCGCTTCGCTAAACGCTTTGGCTGCCCTGTGGAGTTATCGCTCGAGCTTCTCGATGGGAAACGTCGCCGAACCATTTGACCGCACCAAGGGGTAATGCGAAGTGAAACAGACTTACGGCCTACCTATGCCAGTGACGCTCGAAGATCTCTGCGACCCGCAACGCATGGGTATGCGTGTAGTTTTCACGCGTCACCTGTCTTGTCCCAAAAAATGGATGGGAACGACCCAGCTGCGGACCGCGATGACCTGGCAGCGAACCACTGACCCTGATGCCGTGAAATCGTGGTTCCTACGGGGATCGCCTGCCTCTCAAATCGTGCCGGAGCTCGAGCCGTCAGCCGACGAGTTGGTCCTCGACAAATTGTCCATGTCAGCCTTCGAAGGTACTCCGCTGTCCTACGTACTCAAGGACTGCGGCATCCTCGGAGTCGCGATCATCGGTATCGCGTTGGAAATTGGCATCGAGCCGACCGTGCGCCACGCCACCGACCTGGGCTTCGTGCCCATCGTCCTTGCGGATGCCTGCGGGATTGGGAACGCACAGGCGGGTGCCCGTTCATTGGAAACCATGCGCTTCGTGGGCGAGGCCATCAGCGGCGATGTTGATAGCTTCGCGCGAATTCTGGATGCAAAGGCACACGGGACGTAGGCACCGCGGGCGCCGCTGCGAATTCACGCATGGCATGAGCGGCCTGGTCAACTACGCTACGATGTCGTGCCAGGCTCGCCCGATAAGTCACACCGTTTGCAATCGAGAGACTCGCCGATGGCTGCCTCGCGTCCTTCTGGCGTAGTTACCCACGGCCGGTTGATCCACGGCGGATTGTGACGCGTGTGCTGAGTGTGCCCGCATTCCAGTTCTGCCACCCAGTGGCCTTCCTCGTCTTGATGGAATCCAACGATCCGTTTCTTCATGGCGCTTCGCGACGATTCGTTTTGCCGATTCCGAGCGTACTATGGAGCCGGTCGCGGTGGGCGTATCACAATTGCGCAGACCGTTTAGAGGGATTCTATGAGCACGACCCTGGAACCGAGGAAGGTTGACCAGCCATTTGTGCGGCGGTGGCTGCGAATGGCCCTGGAGCTATTTGTACGGGCGCCATTGCGCTTCGGCATCCTGATCGCTCTTCTAGGGGGAGTCGATCACGCAGCGGTCGCCCTTGCCCAGGGAGTCGGAATCCAGAGAACCTGGGCCGACCGGCTCGGAACGCTGATGGTGCCCCTTCTGTGGGTGCTTACCAGCGCTGTGGCACGGGGCGCTGACGATTCACGCCAGAGCTCGGAGGCGTTGGCCTCGCTTGGGCGCACGCAAGTATGGTTGGGTGCACTGCGTGCGGGCGTTACATTGGCGGTGTTCCTGTCCATCGCAGGTTGGGTCTTGCAAGGCCTCGGACAACTGTTGAGTCCGCACAGGCCGCAAAGCTATCTGCAACATCCGGGCGAGCTTCTGGACTCGATCGTGGCGAACGTCCTATTCCTGCAGAGCTGGGTGGGGCTCTGCTACTGTCCGTTGCTCGTCCTGCAGCCGCAACTTTCCCCGCCCGAAGCAAGCAGCATGTCGAGGCGGGCATCGAGGATCAACGGGAACATGCTCATCTTCACTTTCGTTGGGGTGATCACCTTCGGTGCCGCGAGCCTTGCATCCGTACTACCGCTCTACGGAATGACTGATGCCGCGCTTCTCGTATTCCTGGGTGTATTGAACTACGTCGCCTATCGGGATATTTTCGAGCGACGCAGCGGGAACCTTCCCAAGATGACGGAGCTACTGCAGGTCGGACCTACACATGCGCCGATCAAGGCTCCACTGTAGTTGCGCCCGCCGATTCAAGCCGAGTCACTATCTGCTCGCACAGCTCATGTGTGGCGAGTGCATCCCGCGCGCTCTGACGGGCGGCGCTCTTGGTTCTGATGCAATCCACGAAGTGTTGAATAATTTGCGGGAAACCGCGCCGCCACAGTACGGTGTCCCAATCGCCAGCGTTCACAATCTGTTCGGTGCCAGCTTGGTAGTGAGTCGTCTTCGACAAGGACTGCACCAGCCATTTATTGCCGGGACTCATGACCTCGAGCGTTTCTTCGGTGATTCCGCTATCTCGATTCATGATGCCCGACAGATTGAATCCCTCACCCTCGAGCTGCAGCACAACGTGGTGCAATCGTCCGGAACAGACTCCACCGCTTACTCTGACACCTTCGATCGGGCCGGGTGCCAGAAATCGCAAAGTGTCCACGACGTGAATGAAATCGTCGAACACCACGTGGCGCGCAAGGTCAGCCTGCGCGAGGCGATTTTTTTGCATGATCACGATACGCCGTTCGGGTTTGTTGACCAGCACTTCGTACATCGGCGCGAAGCGGCGATTAAATCCGACCATCAACATGCGATTTGCCGATTCCGCGAGCGCTACCATGCGCTCGGCCTCTTGCACCGTGTAAGCAAGCGGTTTATCGACGTAGACGTGGATCCCGTGCTCCAAAAGCCGACACACGACGCTTTCGTGGCTTTCAGTGGCGGTGTGAACGAATGCGGCGTCAATGTTCATGGATGCCAGCTCGCCGATATCGGTCGTGAACTGCCGAATGCGGTTACTGGCCGCCAGTTGCGCGAGCTGGGCGCCATTGCGGCTACATAAAACCACCTCTATATCGCTCAACGTTGCAATGATCGGCAGATACGCCTTCCGGGCGATGTCTCCGATCCCGACCATAGCGATGCGCATACCGAAGCTTCTCGTGCGCCGTGTGGCGACAGCGCAATTTCAACAGAAATGCACGCCGCTCGCGAGGCAGCGCCAAGATAGGGGCCCAGCGGCGTCACATCCGCTGAGCATCGCGCAAAAGCTGAGCCAGCGCATCCATCCCTTTCCGATCCGCCTCGTCCACGGCAGTCACCCCTTTGTCGTTCTGGAAGCTCGGGTCGGCACCGTAAGACAGCAGCAGTTCGGCAACTTCGATCGCGAGATCCTCGTCGTTTTCGGGAAGGCAGAAGAGCGCTGTCCAGCCGGCACCTGGCGTCTTTGCCAGTGTCGGCTCCGCCTGTAGCAGTGACCGCAGGCGTTCTACCTTACCTACGCTCGCAAGGCACGCGATGTCCCGGCTGACCGTACTCAGGTAATCGACGAGCTGGGGCTTGTCCAGATGGATCGCCCAACCCAACGGCGTACTGTTGTATTTGCGATCGCGCGCATCTATTTCAGCGCCACGTTCGACGAGGAGCCGCGCAACCGGAACGGAATCGGCCCACGCGACAGCGTGCAGTGCGCGTTCGCCGTTGGCATCCGCGACATCGGCCGGGGTACCCAGGTCGAGCAGCAGCTCGACGACTTCGACGCGCCCGGTTCTTGCCGCCTTCAAAAGTGCGGCAGGTTTATTCAAATACTCGGGATGCTGCCCAGCCAGCGCACGCGCCGTACCCACATCCAGTCTCAAACACGCCGCCTGGAACGCTTCACGGCCGCCAAGTTCTTCGGCCTCTGCACCTGCCCTCGCCAGCAGTACGGACATCTGCGCATGACCGTGCAGGACAGCAAGCGTATGAAGATTGCGCTTGGTGTACAGGTCCTTTGCCCTTGGATTCGCGCCGTGAGCGAGCAACCACTCAGCGCGTCGCACATGATCGCGAACGACCGCATTGCCAAGCAGATAGTCGAGCTGGCCGAACTGACCGGCGCGCGATTCGTTCCAACGGGCAGTAGTGCCTGAACGCACATCGTAGCTGTACAGCAGGTCGAGCCACTCGGTGTTGTCATACCAAAGTGAAGTGTTGTAGAGCGCCTGCGTATCGAATGAATTTGCTCCACGCTCGATCAGCAGGCGCACGAGTTCGGCCGCTCGAGGGTGAGGCGGCACCTGAACGGGCGTGCGCTCACCTTGGCCTATGAAGCCTGTCACTGCAGTGAATGGATTCAAACCGTCGGTCATCTGCACATTCGGATTTGCACCGCTGTCGAGCAGGAGTTCAGCGATTGCGACCGAATTCTCGACCGCTGTGGCCAACGGCAGGCGCCCGTAAGCAAGGTACAGCAGCGGCTCCCACATGCGCTGACCGCCTTTGAGCGAAGCCGAGCGACTTTCTCGTTGAAGTAAGCGCTTTACCTCCGCAATGTCGCCACAGATCACAGCGGCGTGAACGCTATCGTGCGCCGTCTCGGGGTGTCGGGTAAGTATTCGCGCAGCGTATTGGCGTCGCGATGGATCGTCCGGATAGCCAGAGTTCCACTCTGGAACGCCCGGCGGAATGCCGTAGTTCAGAATCGAGTACTCGAGAAACTCTTCCAAACGCTCGGCGTGGGGTCGGCGCCCCAGTGCTTCGTCGGCAAGTTGCAGTTTGAGCGCGGCCCAGCTCTCAACGGCGTGCTCGCGCGCCAGCGCCTGTTGAATTTCGCGCAGACCTACGGCCGTACCTGCTCGCGGCAGTGCCTGCTTCAGTCGGGCGATTGCCTCGGGTTCACCAGCGCGGATGGCCTTGAGCCACCGCTTGGCTTCTCTTTTGAGGGACTCGAGGCTGCTCTTGGCAGTCAGTTTGCGGATCATTGGACCTTCCTTCCGTCGGTGCCTTGTGTCCGCTCGCAATCAAGGCCGGAAAGAGGTTCAACTCGGTATTGTTCAGACCGGTGGGTGGGAGCTCGCTCCCTTGCCGCGGACAGGTGGCGCCCCAATGCGCACTCCCTACAGTGTCCGACGAGTCCGGTGCGCTGTCAACTTCTGTCGCAAAAGCCCCGCCGATGCGTTGCATTCGGTGATCTGGTTGGTAGAGTGCCGCGCAGCCTCATGGAGTGCCGCCGCATGCAACGAACACAGAACAAGCTCCCACTCATCGCGGGAGTGATAGTGTCATGGCTCTGTTCGAACGCCTCGGCAGCGTCTGCTTCGGACTCCTCGGTGTACGCCACCGCAAGTCTCGAGTTTCAACGGCTCGTGAGTCAGGCCACACGGGAGGCCGACATGCCCCAGCTCACGAGCCCCAAGGCGGCGGACCTGATCGCCACGCTGTCCGACGTGCGGTTATTGAGCTCCAGGACCTATCAGATGAAGGACATGGAAGCCCTGATGGGCCTCTGCGACCAATCGAATAAAGCCGTCATGTCGTATGTGATGTTCGATGTGAAGAGTATTGCCAACGCCAAATCCGATCCGCAGGAGCTCGCTGCCCGGCTGGTTCCACTGATGGAGAAAAATGTCCGCACGTTCCAGCACGAGTTGGAACGGCTACAGCCATTCCTGTTCCGGTGTATTGCGCAAGAGATTCCGCTGCTGACGCAGTTCACGCAATCGCTCAAGCCGGAGGAATTCACTGAAATCCGGCGCGCAGGCTTGAAGCAGGCTCGCAACGGCATGTTCAATGTCTACTACGGAGCGCTTCGGTCATCGGGCGACCTCGCTTACACTGAGTCATACCGCACGAAGGTTCTGCAGACGCTCGCGGATGTCACGCCACAGTACGTTTCGGTTTTACAGCCACAAGCGCGTAAGCAGATCGCGGACCTCGCCGCGAGTAGCGCGACAAAGGCACCGCCTTCACTCCGCAAGCATCTGCAAGTGATTGCTACCGGCATGAGCGACTCCCGGTGCGAAGGTCTTTGCGCGTTGTAGCCACCCAATGAAGCTCATTCAATCTCTCGCCGTGTTGTTGGCCGGCCTGCTCTGTGCGGGCGCCAGCCACCATCCCGTTCTATTCGGCACCGTCACCCGTGTGGTTGATGGCGATACGCTCGTTGTGCAACTCTCGACCGGTCCGATTCGTGTTCGGCTCTACGGCATCGATGCACCGGAGCACAATCAACCTGGCGGACGCGAGTCGGCGGCCGCGCTGACTTCGCTGGTCAGTGGCGAGCGCGTGGAGCTCGAGCCGGTGAACCAGGATCGGTATTCACGAATGGTGGCGCGAGTAGTTCGCGGGCAGCTCGACGTGAATGCGGAGATGATTCGCCGCGGGGATGCGTGGGTGTACCGGCATTATCTGCGGCGCGAAGATCGGGGCTGGTGCAGCCTCGAGAGCGATGCCAGGAAAGCACATCGGGGATTGTGGGCGGTCCATGATCCCGTGCCACCGTGGGACTTCCGGCATCACACCATTGGCAGGCCCGTACCAGACTGCCAGTGAGGCTCAAACCCGAGGTCACAGCATCGCGAGCGCCCATTTAAGCCTCTGTTAAGCGAGTCTGTGGTCCACTGTGCACAGAGTCTTTTGGACGCTTTCAGGATCGGTTCATGAAATCGCCTCTTGCTTCGGCCCTCCTCCTGGTGAGCGCAATCGCGCTGTTCATCTCTGGAGCCATCGTCGCCCGCCCGGTTGACGCACCGAAGACTCATCCCGTCGTCGTAGCGAGTCCCTAGTCCTAGCTGCGCGATCTGAAACCGGGCCGTGGCACGGCTCTTCGCCGCTTGGCCGCCGAATACGCTGCCATAATGGTTCATGGCACTCGGCGACACCATTTACGTATTCGACATCGAGCTCGCGAACTCCGATAAGGGTGTCTACGAGTCGCTGCTGCTTCGAGTAGCGCGTCACCAGTCGGAGACGGCTGAGCATATGCTCACGCGAGTGCTCGCTTACTGTCTCGAATACACCGAAGGCATCGCGCTTTCAAACGGAATATCGGAGCCTGATGAGCCTGCGATCGCGGTACGGGACCTGACGGGCGTGTTGCAGGCGTGGATTGATGTGGGGTCTCCGGAGCCGCCGCGGCTACATCGCGCGAGCAAGGCGGCGCCGCGCGTAGCCGTTTACACACACAAAGATGCGATGCAACTCGCGGCGCGGCTCAGCGGAGAGAGGATCCATCGCATTGATGCGCTCGAACTTTATGCAATGGACTTCGACTGGCTCGCGAATCTCGCGCAAAACCTGCAGCGCCGAACGGCCTTCACACTGACGGTGTCTGAACAGCACCTGTATCTCTCGGTGGGTCAAGAGACCCTGTCCGCCGCAATCAAACGCATCCCCGTTGCCCAGTAAGTCCTTGTTCCGGCCAGCCGCCGCGCCGGCGGGAGATAGAAATCCTCGAGAGACGGGGCTTCGAAGACTGGAACGGAAAAATGAGCTGCACGCACGGCCCGAAAACCGCGGACCGAGTACTGAGTCGCGGAAATCACCTACCCGGTCGCACAACATAAGACCACATCGACCGGTCACCTGCCCGACGTTGCCACGAGGACATCTCGACATCCGGTCGCAGCGGAATGAACAGCGAGGCCATATGACTACGCGCAAACCGAAGCCCACCTTTGCGTCGATGATCGAATTGCCGACTGAGAAGCTCCAGCTGGCGACCGTGACGGTCGAGCAGAAAGCGCCGACGCGCGGTATTCAATCCCGCCATGCCACGGAGCTGTCCATGGCATCGTCGTTGCCCCGCCGAGGGAAGATCACGCTCCACTGAGGAGCACGCTCGTGAGCGCGGCTTTGACCGGGGATGCACTCCCCGGCCCTGTACCCCGCGGTCAATCCTTCTTCTTGTATGTGCCTATAAGCTGTGCTTCTTCGAGCACGTGCCCCTTCATCGCATTCAGAACGTCGGCCTTCGTCGGACGACCGAGGTCGGGCAGCACGGCATCGAGTGCGTAGAGCTTGAAGAAATACCGATGCGTGCCGATGGGTGGACAAGGACCGCCATACGCGGCTTTCTTCCAGTCATTCAGGCCTTGTTTTGTCCCCGGGCGCAGGCCTTGGGTGCCCACATTCTCGGGCAACCCGTGTACGTCCGCGGGAATGTCATAGAGTACCCAATGCACCCAGGTGATTTTGGGCGCCTTCGGGTCGGGCGCATCCGGATCATCGACGATGAGCCCGAAGCTTTTCGTCCCCGACGGCTCACCCGCCCAGTGCAGCTCGGGTGAGATGTCTTGCCCCTCGCAGGTATAGCGCGATGGAATAGTGCCGGAGCCGACAAACGCCGGTGAAGTGAGTACAAGTGCCATTAGCAGTTCCACCCTGGCTAACTCCTCGCGTCCCAAGCCTACGCCGCGCATAGGGGGCAGACCAGCGCAGGCGGCGACTCAACTGCTCGGAATTCGGCCCGTCACACGCTCCCCAGGGAGGGGTATTTATGCTACGAAAGTCTCGCCTCGTAGGTCTCGTCGCGAATCCAGGTGTCGCCGCAATTCTCGCTCTGCTGCCGCAGGTCGGACACTGTCAGCCGCCGCGCCCAGCGCCGGATGAAATTGCTGTAAAGCAGTCGATCAGTCAATGCTCCACTGTTGCGTTGGTGGCCGCGCTGCCCGCGAGCAACCTACC
>Ga0207710_10000291_pt1 | contig 40580 bp, 29 predicted proteins | sample KBSS24metaG_FD_184400 | JGI IMG/M metagenome (GOLD analysis project Ga0207710, IMG submission 184400) | Switchgrass rhizosphere microbial communities from Kellogg Biological Station, Michigan, USA - KBS S2-4 metaG (SPAdes) (version 2) | ecosystem: Host-associated > Plants > Roots > Rhizosphere...
AGACACTACCATCGTGTGTTCCTAGTAACCTCCGGGATTTCGAATTTTTGTTAGAGTGACAGATCTGAATGAAAAAAATTATCCTCCTTTTCATTGGCTCCTTTTTGGTTACGGCTGTTTTTTCGGCGTCTCTGAAAGTTTTCTTCCAGACGGTTAGCTGGCGAGAGGTTCTGATCAAGGGACTCTTGATCCCGTGCTTTACCTGGACCATCCAGCTACTGCTGTCTGCTGCTTTTTTGGATGGGACAAGTCGATTGAGGTATTGGAATCGACTCGGGTGGGTCTGTTTGATCGGATCGATCGCGCTGCTGCCCGCGGCGTTCTATAACCTTCTCACTTCGCAACCGTGGGTGTGGGTGTCAATCGTCAATGTACTGGCGAGCGTGGTGTTGATGGCGATAACGTTACACATACTGTTACGCCGCGATGGCTTTCGCTGGCACTGGACGCTTAGTTGGGTGGTACTGATCGTCATCAACATGTCGCTTTATCTATCGTCTGTTCATCTCCTCTAAGCGTGCACTTTTCGTTCGTTAACACGCGTCGCTGTGGCCGAATCGTTGCGGTCGTCGCGCCAGGTGGGGTGATTGAAGTGAATCACAAAGTCGCCGTTATAGGAGGCCACTGCGCTATCAAAAGTCAGCCGGCCAATACGCCTCCAATTATTGAAGCGAACGTTTGTTGAAAGTGCCGAGCCGTGACTTGAACCTTCATCTGTAACTTCGATATCGAATCGCAGTGTGCGCTTCGGAGTTGCGTCGCCTCGATCGTAAATCTGCGCCATCACTTCATCTCGAAAATCCAGCGCGTCGCCTTCGATCTTCGGTTGATCGGTCGCCACTAAGAGCCTCATAAACCTCGGAGCGCGCGTGGGCTCGTTAGCCGGCTTGCCCAATTCCGCGATTTGATAGAGCTGACGTTCTCCGGGCTCCTTGTCGACCTTTTGAAAAACGAGGCCGGTAATCAGCAGGATTGGCGTGCCGCGAGCGCGTCGCAGCGCATGTACATCGGGTGCGTTTCGCAATTCCGCATCGTTGATATAGTCCGTGCGGTCGCCGCCGATATCCTGTTGCGTAAAAAAGCTCGCAGTGCGTAACGGCTGTGTGTGATTCGCGTCGGTGGTGGGAAAGAGCTTGCCCACCAATGCCAGCGAGCGTGTATGACCACGGCGCGTCTCGGTACAGCAAGTAGAATAACGTCCGATCAGCAGCGCTTCGCTGCCTTTGCGGAAGTAGCCGGAGTATTCCGTTTCTTCTGTAATCTGCCACCGCCCGAAGAGACAAACGCCGTTTGGATGCAACAAGCGCCGGAAACCTTTTCCGTTCGTGCCCCAGCGCAGATCAGCATGAGAATCAACGGTGCGAGCAACGGCAAGTTTAAAAAGGTATCGTTTGCCAAATGACAAAATACCTTTCAGCACGCTCCGAGTGGTGACCTTGTAAGTTGGCAGCGGCGCGGAGCCCCACACTTGTTGATAAGGGTTCGCGAAGACGGCATCGCGAACTTCGGCAAACCGGGATCCATTGTAGGCGCGATCCTGATCGGTGATAGCTTCGATTCCGTAGTCTGCGGTTTTCATATGATCTGCTCCTGAAGGCGAGGCGAAGGCGACCATATTCTATTGGTAAGTGCTCGATCCTGCCAGAGAAATTGGCAGAATCACCGTTGGACCAGGTCAACAGTACCAACTTGCGGTAACTGGTGACCCGGTCCAGGCCGGAGTTATGGGTTTATGGCAACACGTAACACTGGACACCTTCGAGGTACCAGCCCAGGTTACCGGTTCCTAACTCATTGAAGTTGGTTGTGTAGAAGTGGTCCTGGGCGTTCGGCTCATAGTAACGATACAGAGGAATCGTCCCGGATACTTGGTTGGGGAAAACATAGGCCTCAATCCTTTCAAACTGGTAACACGGCAAACCTGATCCAGGCTCGCTCGGGTTAGTCGTGTAGAAGTGGTCACCGTTGTCAGCGCAGTAATAACGTTTCAAAGGAACGGTGCCGGAGATTTGCGAATCGTAGACATGGCCTTCGACGTGCTCGAACACATATCCATTGGCGCCATTTCCTAATTCGCCGAAGTCGATCGTGTAGTAATGGTTGTAGATCGACGAGTTCCAGTAGCGGTAGAAAGACCGCGTTGGAACCCCTTGCTGAGACACGAAGACTGTCTGCCTGAAAACATTGTCACCGATGGTTATCGTGCCGTTACGGGGCGGACCACCGTTGCTCGACACAAAGAAACCGACGGTTCCGTTATTCTGGTTGGCACTGGTCACGAAAATGAAAGAAGTATTGGAGGTCGCAGTCCAATTGCAGCCCCCAGGATTGTTTACGAAGACTGTCGCGGATCCTCCGCCACTAAAAAAAGAGAAACTGCTAGGCGAGACGGAGAGGTTGGAGCAGTCTTGTTGAGGAACTAAACTCGCACCCGACGATGGTGGAGCGACCCGGCTGGACCACAAAACTGCCGCAGCAAGAACCAGCGAGATCATTAACATTCGAGCAAACGTAGATTTCATTTCTAACTCCTTGTGAATGGGTGCTCAGTATCCTGTCAGGCCGGATAGAGAGCAGGTTGAGTGATATTCTGGTGAGCACTCTTACGGAGGTCGGGTTCGTTGAGGCGCAACAGACGTTGCGTGAACCTGACCGTGCGGGCAAAGTTCGTACCGAAACAAACAACAGGGTTTCAGTTGCAGATTAGGTTTGGAGTGTGGACAGAAAGAGACAAAAGCGTCGACATTAGGCAACACGTACCGTTGAAATCTCTGCGGCCCTCTGCGTATCTCTGCGGCCTCTGCGTTGGAATAACCCTTTAACGCAGAGACCGCAAAGATACGCAGAGATCGCAGAGTGATCTAAATAAAGGCGCTACCGCACGCGGATCTTCACTTTCTTTGTCCCGACTTTCCCCTGACTGTTCGTCGCGGTTAGGGTGATGGTGTGCTCTCCGCGCGACAAAGGCCTGCTGGTCTTGAGGTGTCGACCGGCTCCGAGCACTCCGTCGCGATTCGAGGTCCATCTCAGGCGGGCTGACGGAAGTATTTCTTCACGCGGATCGTAGGCGGCGCCTGTGAATTCAGTGCTCTGCCGGCTGCTTATCACGTCGTTGTTACGCAGGCGAAGTATCGTCACCATCGGCGCCTGCTCTTTAACCGTAAACGCAGCCGACTCTGCTTCCGTGGTGTTCACCCCATCAGTCGCTCGCACGCGCACGCGTGCTTTGGTTGACCCCGCGAGCATTCGCGTATCGATCGATACAGATTGTTTGGTTACATCCGTCGCGATCGGGATCCAACGCTGATCGTTACCGTTGTTGTAAAAAACGGTGAACGTCAGGCCGTCATTATCCGCATCGCCGGCCTGCCAGGAGACGGCGCCGTTCGCGCCCCAACTTTCGCCGGCCCGTGGGCCAATTATGCGGAGCGTAGGTTTATTCGCACTGACAGCCCGAGTGGCCAGCACCGTTTGATTTCGTTTCAATACGATCTGCTTCGTGCCTGCTTTCCAGGGCACGAATTCGCTGAACGCAACTACCGGCAGATCATTGATCGGCTGGGCATCGAAGCGATAGTTCAGCAGCGTTTGTCCCGATGCATTAAGTAAGTCGACACTCAGATCGCCGCTGGCGCCCGAGCCTTTAGCGTACGCCGTACGGGTGATGTGAAATGGACCAAGCGTCGCAACGCCGGATTTAATGCTGCCACGAATCGCGATCTTGTCTTCCGCTGCCTGGGGCGGGGCTGGCGCTGCCTGTATCTGGAACGTCTTCATCAGCCCGTTGTAGGTGAACGGCGATGTCCAACTGAATGAGTGATTCGCACTATCGTTAGGCCTACCATAAGACATGAAGTCATGTGCATGTTTAGCACCGTCGACCGGGTTACCGGGATTGACGACGAACGGAGTGCCATTCCAACCTTCAGTCCCGATCGCAAAACCCGGCTCGCCAATGCCGCCATGAGCATAAGGAAAGTCCGGATCTGTCGGTGGCATTTCACTGTGGGACGTGCTGACGTGCTTGCGGCCAAAGCTGTGGGCCAACTCTTGTGCCCAGATAGAGCCATACTTTTCGGGATCACCTGCTGCCGGCGTGTCCTCAGTTGCACGGATGTCACCATAAGCTACATTGCCCGGCATGTAGGCGACGCCGCCACTCCCACTTGGTGCAACACCAAGGATGCGCGTGTCGCCAGGCAAGGTGTTACCCGGCTGGGATAAGAGATCGTCGAGGATGTTCTGGAGGGCAAACAACATGCGGTCGTTGTCTCGCGGCAACTGTAATCCCGTCGTTCGCTGTGGCAGCAGCGTTAAGTTGATGCCCGACGTGTCCGTTGGGAAATTGCCTGTAAGTGGAAAGACATTGTTGAGATACCCGAGACCGTTCAGCAACGAGGCGCCTGTATCGGCGGTCCGGTTTCCGGGTGTGTAAAAGAAAGGCACAACAACAAGATTCAGGGGTCTCACGGGATTAAATCCTGCCTGCCACTGCTTGCATCCATCGCACACCAGCGTCTTGCCGCCAACTCCGTCTACGAACAGTCGTTCCACACGGAAATTTGTGAGGCCCTGTTGTGAAAAATCCGGAGTCAGGATGAAATTCAAACTCTTGGTTGAATCCCTGCGCTTGGCCTTTAGGTCAGTGGAGTTGTCGATGGTGATCGGGCCTATGGACTGAGCGAGAAACGGAGTATTGCCGCCCTGGCGAAACCCTGAGATGTCAGCGCGCACATTCGTAATGGCCGGCAATCCGCCGGTCGTACTGAAATACAAACGCACTCCCGTAGGTTTACCGGCGATGAGCGGCACACTGTTGTTCACATCCTGCGTAGCTTGCGTGATTTCCATGCCGAGGAGTTTGACCACGGTGCCTCCGGCGATTGGTGTGTAAGTAACAATACCGCTGGCCCGACCTGTTCCATGACAGTTATGGACCGTGACTGTCACCGTGTTTGTCCCGGGAAATAACGACTCATTGACGTGCGTCGCTCCAAACGGCGCAGAAAACGTCGGCTGTATTAAGACGCCGAGGAGACTGCTGACTTTCGTGCCGCCGGTTGCCTGAACTGTCAGGGTTGCAGAGTCGAGAGGCGCCTGGGTTGATACTGAGCCTTGCAGCAGAAAATCGTTGAGCTGCGTAGTCACATTGCCGGTTGGCTGGAGCAGAGTGACTTGCGGATCAGCCGTCGCGGTACAGACCGGCGGTGGTCCGGCGGTGTCGAATTCAAAGTCATCGAAGACAAGCCCGTTGTTGAAGGTGTTTGGACCATCAAAGCTGACGACGACCTGCTTGATGTTGGCACTGGCGGAGATCACCTCGAGTGGCACCTGAATCGGAACTGGTGCGCTGCTCGGGCCAAGCATCACTATTTTTTGGACGACGATTGCGCCGCTGCTGTTGAGCGCCTTCATAAGCACTGGTAGCGCCGGACTAATCTGCGACGTGAAGCCGACGAAAACCTTCACACGTCGTTGCGGAGTGGTGAAAGTAACGTTGAGCGGTGACCTGCAAAACTCGGTAGCGAAACAGAGCTCGATCGCCTTTGTGCCCGAGTGTGCGAGTCCGGGTGCGGAGTCGCGGTTCAGCGGGAAATTGAACGTGGCGCCTTTATTCTGATACTGCGTTGAGAGCAGTCCGCCGGGAACATCGTCAAACGTCAGCACAACCTGGCCACGAGTGGGAGGTGCGAAGAAAAGCAGGGCAACTGCGATGATTGGCAACAAACTGCCGGCGTGTGGTCGTGACATACAGGTCTCCTGGGCGAAAATTGATACCTCTGACCTATATGTAAAAGAGTGAGGAAAACGTTAGGAGTGCGCCTGAACTAAACCGACGCTGCCTCAGTGTGCGGCTGCTCGATGTCCTCAACGATGGCGCGAAGGAGTTCCGCCACGCTCCACGCCTGCGCAACGCAACCGCGCGGGGCGTGGGGCGCATCTCCATCGAAGATTTCAGAGACTTGGCCGACGCCGGCTTCGTGCAAATGCGGCTGAAAGTTCTCCAGCCACATTGCTGCAAACTTTCTTCCGGCTTTCCTGCCAAAGATTTTGAAGTAAGCGGTGATGTATGGACCAATCAGCCAGGGCCACACGGTACCCTGATGGTACGCGCCATCACGGCTAGCTGGACCACCTTCGTACCGGCCAATGTAATTAGGATCTGATGGTGAGAGCGTGCGGAGACCGCGCGGTGTTAACAATTCACGTTCGACGACTTTTAGAATACTCACAGCTCTATCTTTGGAGACCATGGTGTTCGTCAGACTGATCGCCATCACCTGGTTTGGTCTGATCGACCCATCTCGAATCTCACCGTTTATCACATCGTAAAGACAACCGGCTTGCTCGTTCCAAAACAGCTTATTGAAACTAGCCCGCGCCTTGTTTGCCATTGCGCTGTATTGCTGTTTTGCGTTTGGCTCACTGAATCTCGCCGCGAGGTTTTCCATCACGCGCAAGGCGTTGTACCAGAGCGCCTGGATCTCGACGGGCTTTCCATGCCGCGGTGTGACTACCCGGTCGCCAACTTTCGCATCCATCCAGGTCAGTTGCACACCGGGCTCGCCCGCAAAAAGTAACCCATCCTCATCAACGTGAATTTGATAACGCGTGCCTCTTACGTGCCAGTGAATGATGTCCTGTAGCACCGGATACAGATTTGTTCTGACAAACTCATAGTCGCCGGTGTACTGCACGAATGAACGCACCGCCTCGAAGAACCACAGCGTTGCATCAACAGTATTGTATTCCGGTGCTTCGCCTGCATCCGGAAACCGGTTTGGCAACATGCCTTGATCGACGTGCGTTGCAAATTCCGCGAGAATGTCCTTCGCGATGTCAGGGCGTCCATTTACGAGCGTCAGGCCAGGTAGTGCGATCATCGTGTCGCGGCCCCAATCGGCAAACCAGTGGTAACCCGCGATGACGGTTTCGCCTTTTTGGCGAGCCGCGATGAATTGATCCGCCGCGGTTCTCAAGAGACAGGGCAACTCATTCGCATGTGGATTGATAGTTGAGCGTCTCTCGATCTCTGTCTCGCGATAGCGGTCAGCCTTCGTGATCTGATGTCGCTCAGTGGAAGCGATGATGCTGATCTTCTTCGTCGCATTCAAATCGAATGTCAACGCACACGGGCTAAACAGGTCTTCCGCAAAATCTAATCCACGTTCCTGCTCAATCGCGTATTGGAAGTTGCGATACCAGAATCCATTCGGATCTATGCCGGCCGGATCGTGCGCGAGATGGAGCGTAGGAAGATCTCCGTAAGGCTTAAACCTTACCTGTCCCGGCTCGATTTCAATGTGTGGATTGAGTGCACTGTTTTCATGAGTCGTGCCGTGATAATCACGGAACGCGATAAGTGGGCGAACTTCCAACGTAATGTCATGATTATTGTGCTCTACTTCGTACTGAACAACTGTGGTGTTCTCTCCCTGGACCATGAAAACGGATTTCTCCAGCCGCACGCCTTCGATCTCATAGGTAAATCTCGGAAATGGGTCCAAACGAAAGCCAGTCTGATAATTGAAGCCCTGCGGATGTATCACGCCCGGATATTGATTCGACGACAATTCATAACACCGGCCATTGATCAATAGCGTCTCTTCAAGTTTCGAGAGCAGGACAAATCGACCGACCGGCGGCTTCGTGGCCGCAACAAGTAGCCCGTGATAGCGGCGAGTATTCAGTCCAGCGACGGTGGATGAGGAAAATCCGCCGATTCCATTCGTTTCGACCCATTCGCGAGTCAAGGCAATGTTTAGATCGCGGCAGCCTTCCTGATCGAACTCAATCATAGCTCCGCCACCTCGCAGAACACCTTGATTGCGCCGTTAGGATTAGTAAGCTTCGCGAACAAGTCCTGATAATTTTCCAGGCCGCGAACGGGATGAGTTAATAAACGTGAAAGCCAGCCGGGATACTCGGCCTCGGCCTGGGCCAGATCTTTGACGCCCATTTCGAAATATTCGCGATTCGCATTAACGGTCCCAACCATCACCTTGTTACCAAGCACGAACTCAAGATTGATCTTGTCAGCCGGAACCTCGACTTTGCGATCGCCGCCCGTGACGCTAGACAGTACCAACACACCGTTTTTCCCGAGCGCTTGCATACTGTCGAAAACGACTGGCGAGAAACCGGTGGCTTCAAAGATGATGTCAAACGGCCCGTACTCCTTTGCGCCTTCAAGAATCGACAGCTCCTCCGTCGATTGATACGTGGCGCCAATCGCGTCGATCAGATCGGAATTCAGATACGGTTTTGGTGTTTTGCCAAACGTTGTCACCTGCAAACCTTTGAGACGCAGGACCAGCGTGGCAAGCAGACCAATCGTGCCCGCACCCATGACTGCCGCACGCTTCGGTTTCCACACTTTCAAGCGGCGTTGAATCTCGTACGCCTGGGCAATACCTTTCTCAACGACGGTTGTCGGTTCAAGCAGCACGCCCACTTCTTTAAGACCTTGAGGTATTTTCACGATGAAATCAGCGTCGTCGACGTAATACTCGCTCATGTAACCGTGGCGCAGGTTGATGCCACGCTCGAAGTACGTGTCGTCGGTCGTCATGTCGTTTGTGCCGATGAGGTCGTAGATGCTCGAGCCCGGGCGGCGTACAGTCGCTACTACATAATCGCCGGGCTTGACCTCGATCACGTTTGGACCAACTGCTTCAACTTGCCCGAAACTCTCGTGACCGATGATCAGGAAATCGTACCCGTGCGGCGCCTGGCCATACTCGGCAGCGTTGATTTCTTTGTCTGTTCCATCCACGCCGACGCGCAGTACGCGCACCAGCACGCCGCGTCCATTTGGTATGTCACCAACGTTGGGCGCCGGCAGCTCGGTCAGGTGAACTGTATTAGGTTTTCCGGGCTTAACTGCGATTGCTTTCATGCTGACTCCTTTAGCTGGCAGACATTGCGAGTTCTGATTGCACTCCGATGCGAGCGAGAGCTGACAACACTCGATTTGGCTCACCGAGATCGCTCCAGCCGACGTCTCCTACTCTCATCACCATCAAATCTTCTGGTCTAACGGCGAGCACCTGATGAGAGAAGTTAGCGTCTTCGATGTGTGAATAGAGCTCGGCGAGAGCGTTGTGTTCAGTCGCAGTTTCGAACGTCGAGGTGATGGTTGCGAAGGCCGCGTACATTTCCGGCATCGCAGCCCGCGTCATTCTTAGTAACGCATCCACGCGTCCGACCATCACGAAACTATTCCACAGACAGCCGCGCTCCATGAGGGAAGTTGCCAGATTCAAACTCGGCTTTTCCCAAAACTTGCTGACTCGTGTAATCGATTTTTGCGCGCCAGCGAGAATGGACGGCTGCGGTTCAATCCATCCGTATTCAGTTTCCGGCGCTGTTGGGGTGATTCCCAGGAGCATCACGGTCTCTGGCTGGATCTCCACCGCGTCAATCGCTACGTCGATGTGCGACATGAATTCTTCGTCGTCAGCGAAAAAGTGATCGGAGGGGAAGAGGGCAACGACGGCTTTTGGCGATCTCGCTGCGACCCGCATCAAGGCGTAAAGAATCGCGGGCGCTGTCCCTTTGTTCGCGGGTTGTTCGAGAAGGAGATTTCCAGGAATTTCGCCCGCGAGTGATTCATAAAATCGCCGGTGCTTCTGCGTGAGAACGATCATCGTTCTGTTGGGCTCAAATGATAAAGCGACTCTTCGCCTGGTCTGGTTTAGAAGAGTGCTGCCTCCGATAACCGGCACGAACTGTTTGGGGCGATTGTCACCGGTTATCGCGCGCGTCATCGATTGCAAACGCGTTCCATCTCCACCTGCTAGTATCACTGCCCATCGATCTCTCATGTTGTTGTGTCCTTCTGTTGGGGTTCGCCAAACAATCATGAGTCGCGCCACGAAATGAATCCTTACAAACAGGGCCACAAAAAGGCACAAAAGAAAAAGTTCAGAGTTCAAGCTTTAGCTTGCTCCCTGCAGCCCGAGACCACAGCCTAAAGGCTGAACTCTGAACTGGCTTTATTCGCCGCTTTGTTGGAGAAGCTTGGCGACCAGACCGGTCCAACCTGTTTGATGACTGGCGCCTACGCCTGAGCCATTGTCGCCGTGGAAGTATTCGTGGAAGGGAATCAGATCGCGCCAGTTAGGATCAGTTTGAAACTTTTCGGCAGCGCCAAAGACCGGCCGTCGTTGCTCGTCGTCTTTCAAGAAAATGCGTGAGAGTCGTTTTGAGATCTCGCCTGCGACTTCCCACAGCGTCAGCATCTGACCAGAACCAACCGGGCACTCAACTTTAAAATCTTCGCCGAGATAGTGGTGAAACTTTTGCAGCGACTCGACCAGCAGATAGTTCAACGGAAACCAGATTGGACCACGCCAGTTTGAATTGCCTCCAAACAATCCGGTGCTCGATTCCCCCGGCTCGTAATCCACGCGATGCTGCGTGCCATTTACCTGCAGCAGGTACGGCTGATCCTTGTGGAAACGCGAGATCGCACGGATGCCGTATGGCGAAAGAAACTCATTCTCATCGAGCATGAATCGCAAGACACTGCGCAGTTGATCCTGGCTCACGATCGACAGCAGACGCCGTTCAGCATTTCCCGGTGTGCGCATGCACGCGACATTCGCCGTCAGGTCGGACCGGTTTTGGATGAACCACTCCATTCGTCGTTTGAAATCGGGCAGACGATCGAGCAGCTCCGGTTCCAGTGTCTCGACAGCAAACAACGGGATCAAACCGACCATCGAGCGAACCTTCATGGGAAACGGTTTGCCTTCGGGCAAATGCAACACGTCGTAGAAAAAGCCGTCCTGTTCGTCCCACAACCTGATCTCATCATCGCCACGGTTGTTCATCGCATGGGCGATGTAGAGAAAGTGTTCCCAGAATTTGCTGGCGACGTCTTCATAAGACGAATCTTCTTTCGCGAGCTCCATCGCGATCGCAAGCAGATTCAACGCGTACATCGCCATCCAACTGGTGCCATCCGATTGAGCGATATGCCCGCCAGTCGGCAGTGGCGCACTGCGATCGAAAACGCCGATGTTATCGAGACCAAGAAAGCCGCCCTGAAAGATGTTCATCCCGTCGGCGTCTTTGCGATTGACCCACCACGTGAAATTCAGCAGCAACTTCTTGAACACACGTTTGAGAAAAACAGTGTCGCCGACCCCGCGGCGTTTCTTCTCGATCTTGTAAACACGCCATGCGGCCCACGCGTGAACCGGTGGATTCACATCACCGAACGCCCATTCGTAGGCAGGCAGTTGCCCGTTCGGGTGCATGTACCATTCGCGTAGCATCAGGATGAGCTGGTCTTTGGCAAATTCAGAATCAACGAGGGCCAGTGGCACGCAATGAAACGCAAGATCCCAGGCCGCATACCACGGATACTCCCATTTGTCGGGCATCGAGATGACGTCGGCGTTGTAAAGATGTTTCCATTCATGATTACGACCGCGCGCACGTTCTGCGGGAGGCTTGGGAGTCGCCGGATCACCATCGAGCCATTGCTCGATTACGTAGTGATAGAACTGTTTGGACCAGAGCATGCCGGCGAACGCCTGGCGCATCACGAGTCGTGCATCGTGTGAAAGATGTTTCGGAATGACGGTTTGATAGAAGTCGTCCGCTTCGTGAATACGATCGTTGAAGATCTTGTCAAAATCCGCGAAAGAGTTTTCTGTCTTGTCTGTTAAGCGCAAACGGATCGTTGTAGATGCGTTGGCCGCAATGGTGAGCTTGTAGTTCGCTGCTGCTTTTGTGCCTTTATGCTCGGGATTAACCGCTTGCTGATTGCCGTGAACGATGTATTCGTTGATTCCGTCTTTGAAGTAATGGGACCCGTTTGTGAAGTTGAAGAGACGCTGTGTATTTGTATCGTTCTCGGTAAAGAGCAGCTCAGGTGTGCCGTCACAATACAACCAGCGTTTCTCGACTCCATCGTGGTTTAACTCGATAACACTCTCGCTCGTACCGCGCAGCCACGGCTTCGCAGTGCCGTTCTGATTCCATGACCACGTATTACGAAACCAGATCGTGGGAAGAAGATTGAGCGAGGCTGCCTCCGGGCCGTGATTCGTCACCGTAATTTTTATGAGAATGTCTTCAACCTCAGCTTTCGCATATTCGACAACGACATCGAAGTAGCGATCATCATCGAAAACACTCGCGTCGATCAGCTCAAACTCCGGCGCCAGCTTTCCGCGCTGCCGGTTCTCAGCAATCAGTTGGCCGTATGGAAACTCTGCCTGCGGATACTTGTACAGATACTTCATGTACGAGTGAGTGGGAGTTGAATCGAGGTAGAAATAATATTCCTTGACGTCTTCGCCGTGATTTCCCTCGTTGCCAGTCAACCCGAAGAGCCGTTCTTTCAAGATCGGATCGCGACCATTCCAAAGCGCGATTGCGAAACAGATCTTCTGATGGCGGTCGGAGATGCCGGCAATTCCATCCTCGTTCCAACGATAAGCGCGCGAGCGCGCGTGATCGTGCGGGAAGTAATCCCAGGCCGTGCCGTACGCACTGTAGTCCTCACGCACTGTGCCCCACGCACGTTCGCTGAGATACGGTCCCCAACGCTTCCAGTGCTTCGTGCGCTTTCGCGCTTCTTCCAGTCTTTTTTCTTCAGCAGTCATGGTCCTATTTAGCTTTCCTGGACCGGGTCAGTACAGGGAGCGGTAGCGACCTGGTCAACCATTGGAGTCAAAATCGTTAGGAGATATCGCAGTCTGATCACAGACCAGGTCGCTACCGCTCCCTGTACTGACCCGGCCCAAGTGCGATTCCTATCTCTCGAACAGCGCCATCACGTGGCCGTCTGGATCGCGCGCTAACAAACCTTTGCTGAATCCCAAACTCTTTTCACTTAGCGTCACGACTCCAGGCGACACGAAGCGTGAATTTTCTGCAAGCAATCGCTTCGCAAACGTATCAGCAGTGTTAACGATCAATGTGGTCTGCCAGTGAAAGAGATCTGGCGCGCGCGTATCTGCCGGTGTGGGCCGCCCATCGCGCGGCGCAAGGTATTCGAGGAATTCGATGCCAGGCCCCCCGCTGGCTGCTCGAAGACTCGTTATGCGTAACCTTGCGCCGAAGACGTTGTTGAGATGTTCCTGCTCGGTGCCGTAGTTCTCGCTCGTGCCGGCGACATGCAGACCGAGTGCATCTCTATAAAACTTCAGACTCGCTTCGGTGTCGCTGATAACGATCGCAGTGTGATCGATGCCGAGAAACAGCCTGTCTTTCTTCTGCCACTTCTGGTCGCCTTTGCCTTCCGGGAATTGCAGAATCTCGAGCCAGTGTTTGTCCGGATCGCGGAAGTAAAAAGCCTTGATGCCGCCCGCGTTCTTGTTCCAATCCGGAAGACGTTGTGGACCAGTCGAGGCATGTTCGACTTTGTTCTGTCGCAGCAGTGCATAAGCTTTGTCCATATCGCTGGTGATGATCGCGATATGCTGAAACCAGCGATCGTTGCTGCGTGAATCAACCGGAACCGGCCGGCCTTTCGGCGCCAGGTATTCCGTCAACTCGATGAGCTCGTCGCCGAGTCGCATTCGCACTACGCGCATTCGCAAACCAAAAACGCCCTGTAGACGTTCATAATCCTCACCCGTTATTTCGACATCAGAAACTTTCTCGAACGACAACACACGCGAATAAAAATCGACGGATGCATCCATATCCGAAACCGTCATGCCGATCGCGCCCACCTGTTCGACGAGGGGAACAGTCACGTCGCCGGCGAGGAGGGGGACGCGCGTACTACTATTGAGAGCACGCGCGTCCGTCGGCAGGTACTGGACGAAAATGCCCAGCGTCAGTAGTAAACCGAGAACTATTGCTTTCGTCCGCTTCATTTCATTCGCTCCAACAGGTGATCACCGACGCGCAGTGCGTTGGCCATGATCGTGAGTGCCGGATTTACTGCGCCGCTCGAGGGAAAGAAACTCGCATCGACGACGTAAAGATTGTCGAGCTCGTGTGCTTTGCAATTACGATCGAGTGCTGACGTTTTCGGATCGTCGCCAAAACGCACGGTGCCGTTCTGGTGCGCGACTGCCGCGAGTGGAAGACGCTGGCCGAGATAAAGATTCCGCGCGAATAAGCCTTGGTGACACTCGTGCCCGTGAACGTCGCAGTTCGTTTGCTTCATCGCTTTCTGCAACTGAGCCTTCAGTCGGTCGTGACCTTCGACGTTGTTTAGCTTGTAGCTGACGCGGATCTGCCCATCGCGATCGATAGTGACGCGATTGTCCGCGTCGGGAAGATCTTCGGAAGTTAGCCAGAAGTCGAGCGAGTGCTGGGCCATCAAATCGAGCGTCCATCCCGGAGCTATCGCCGGCGCGCCCGCCTTCAACGTGTCGGCATCAAGCTTGCCGACGAACGAGATGTGGCCCATCGGATAATCCCAATCCCTCGAACCGAAATAGAAGTCGTTGATCGCGAGTGTCTTTTGAAAGATGGTCGGGTTGGGGCATTTCGAAAGCGCCATCAGCACTGAATTGATGTGGCCCATGTAGTGACGACCGACAACATCGGATCCGTTGGCGAGACCGTTTGGATGACTGTCATTCGCCGATCGCAACAGCAAGGCGGCAGAGTTCACAGCGCCACACGAGACAACGACGATGTTGCCCGAGTACTCCTCGCGAACGCCATTTCGATCGACGATCACCTTGCTGACTTCGCGAGCGTTTCCGTTGGTCTCGAGACGCAGAACCTTCGCGTTCGTGATTAAAGAAACATTCTCATGTTCGAGTGCAGGATCGACACAGATCGTCTGCGCATCTGACTTCGCGCCGATCAAACACGGATGACCGTCGCACGTGTTGCAGCGAATGCAGAGACTCTTCTGCGCGTTCTGTTCGTTGATCCGAATCCCGAGAGGCACGTGAAAAGGTCTTAAACCTGCCCGTTCGAGATCGTCATGTAAATGCTGAATGCGTTGCTCGTGACTGACCGCCGGGTATTTGTAAGGCGCGCTGGACCAGGGCTCCGTTGGATCCTCACCGCGGTTACCGTGTACCTGATAAAGATGCTCGGCTTTCGTGTAATAAGGCTCCAGCTCATCGTAGCTGATGGGCCAGGCAGGCGAAATTCCGCCGTGATGCCGGATCTCACCAAAGTCTTCCTTTCGCAGACGAAAGAGAGCCGCGCCGTAGAACTTCGTGTTACCACCAACGAAATAATTGGTGTGTGGATGAAGCTCCTTGCCTTCGTTGTCGCGCCACGCCTCTTTCGTGTTGTATTTGCCTTCGAGGTTTACGGCGCGCGTGCTCCAGTTGTCCTTCTCACGCGGAACGTAATCGCCGCGCTCGAGGAGAAGAATCTTCTTGCCCGAGGGCGCGAGGCTGTAAGCGAGTGTGCCACCGCCCGCGCCCGTGCCGATGATGATTACGTCATAGTGATTCATGGTGGGCTCCGGCTGCTGAATTTACTGCACGTTCATGGATTGCATTGACGAGTTCAACGGCGCTGTGCCGAAGTTCACACTGAAACGTTTGCACCAGATCGTGACGGCGCGATATTTCGCGAGGTCTGCATTCGCCGGCAATTCGTAGTTCTGATCGCCAATATTCCCTTTCAAGGTACCGAGGTCCACGAATCCTGCCTTCGTAACCGTGTCGTTGTCTTTGGCGTCCTGTGCGGCGACGAGATAAACGTGAACGTCTGGACCATTGGACGTGGCGAAATTCGTCAGACGCAGCGTCTTCTTGCCGTCGGCGAGTTGAAACACCGCAGCCATGCCCTTCGTTTCATGCGCGCCGCTGTGAAACTCTCCCGTGGCGAGCTGGCTGTTGGCTGCTGCTGCGGTCGGAAACTGTTCGTTAACTTTTTGATTGATGAAGAGCCGTTCGGGCCGAAACGCATACCACGCACCGAAACCGGCGATGATTATCGCGAGTAAAGTGACTTTCAATCTGTTCGACATGCTTTGCAAATCTCCTCTCAGATTTCGTAACCGATTGTTGGTCGCGGTGCGGGCGAAATCCTTACAAGCTAATTTCAGGCGGCGGCAGCCCGGCGGGAAAACCAGTTAGCTTCGAGCAGGTGTCTCAGCTTTATGCGGCTGCGATGAAGCAGCACCCAGAGATTATTTGGTGTGATGTCCAGGATTTCGCAGATTTCAGTTGACGTGAGACCATCGATTTCCCTGAGCGTGAATGCAATCGACATCTGCGGCGGCAACTGTGATAGGCAGTGCTCAAAAGTCTCCCAAAATTCGCGCGACTCCAAAGCCTGAACAGGCCAGGTCATAGGCGCCTGGTCCTCACGCCAGTGACCGCGCCATGGTCCAGACTGTTCGAACCATTCGATCTCGTCGTCTTCCGGTGGCAACTGGAATTGTGCATTCCTCACCGCCCGGCGAAAGTGATCAATCACCTTGTGTTTCATGATCCCTACGAGCCATGTTCTTTCGGAGCTGCGGCCGGCGTGAGAGTGACAAGAACCGACGGCTGCGAGGAGAGTTTCCTGCAATAAATCCTCGGCCACCGCTGCTTCGCGGACGCGCACCAGGGCATATCGATAAAGATAGTTGCCATGACAATCCAACCATTTGTCTGGATCGAGTCCCTGTTGTGTGCTGGTGGTTTGCAAGATCTGGCCTCTCTGAATCGTTAGACGCGAGGGTTGTTACCGGGATGCAGAATTTTTGAGGAGTAGAGTATGCTTTGGCTACTTTTTGATTTCTCTGTGCAACCTCTGTGTTCTCTGTGTCTCTGTGGTTAACTAATTCACAGCAATAACTCACCACAGAGACACAGAGAACACAGAGGTTGCACAGAGAAGAGCTTCTTCCTGGAGAATTGCGGTGGGCTTTCTGCCCGAAGTTGATGACGCTTTAACCGCGGACAGTCTGACGACGCTGAAACGGAACTTCGGATTAGCGCCGAGGATTTATCGTGCGCAAATGATCAGGCCCGATCTGGTGGATGCGCAAGTGCGGTTGTTGGATCGGCTTCTGTTTAGTAAAGGCGCATTAAGCCGCATGCAGAAAGAATTTATTCTGCTTGCTGTCTCGGCTGAGAATAACAACACATACTTTCCCGCGCTGCATTGTCAAACATTGCAGTTTTTGGGCGTAAAACCTGAGCAATCTCAGCAGGTGACAATTGATCACCGCGAAGCGAGTCTGCCGGAATCTGAAGTTGTTTTGCTCGACTTCGCTCGCAAGCTTGCCTCTAATCCGCATTCGTTTACCGAGCTCGATGTCGAGTCGTTACGCAAGTCTGATTTCAATGACGAACAAATATTAGAAGCTGTGTTGATGGTTGGGCTAACTCAACTATTCAACTGCATACAAATGGGTTTGGGTATTGAACCGGACTTCAAACCGCGGATAATTTTTCCGTTAAAAGAAATGAATCCGCCGGACGTTTCAGAGCGTCAAATACCAGAGCCGGAGTTTTCGGGCGAATTTGTGCCGGATGATCCGGATTTTGAGATTGTCGCGCGAGTACGGAATGGGGAAACGGATGCGTTTGAAGAATTGGTTCGCAAGCACGGGCGTCGAGTTTATCGCAGCCTGCTGGGGATCGTCGGTAGTCGGGAGGAAGCCGAAGATGCATTACAAGACGCTTTCTTCAAGGCCTTTCAGCATCTGCCGCATTTCGAAGGACGTTCGAGATTCTCTACCTGGCTGGTCCGGATCGCGATTAACACGGGACTGCAACGAGTAAGAAGCCGAAAAGAATTTGACAGACTTGACGAAGACGATGAAGAATTCAGGCCACGAAACATCCAGGCCTGGACAGAGACTCCGGAAGATTTTTATTCGCGTGAAGAGCTTCGGAGCCTCGTCGAGAGGGAAGTAATGAAGCTGCCGGTAAAATATCGCGTGGCACTGCTGCTTCGAGACCTGGAAGAACTCTCGACTGAAGAAGCGGCGGCTGCGTTGGGCCTTAGTATTCCCGGGCTCAAGGCGCGCGTTTTGCGGGGACGTTTGATGCTGCGGGAGTCAATGGTCCAATATTTCTCAAAAGCCAGCGCGGGCAAATCATGATTAGCTGCCGCGACTTTATCAGCGAGTTGGGTAACCTGCTCGACGAGGATGTAGCGAGTGAGATTCGCGAACAGCTCGAGGCCCACCTGGCCCACTGCAACACGTGTCAGGTGCTTTACGACTCGACGCGCAAGACGCTCCGCATTGTCACTGAGAGTGGATCGTTTGAGTATCCCGAGCCGATCGCTGAGCCGCTGGTTAGTAAGGTTATGGATCGAGTCAGATCGTGTGAGCCTGAATAAGTAGCGATAATCTTTGGTTACAGTGCTACGGCTTTGCTTTTCTCGAGATCGAGTCGAACCTCATAATCCGGGACCGTCCCCAAACCAAACCCGATGCAATTTGCCCACTTCGCCAGCCCGACGCACATGACTGCTTCGAGGATGTGCTGATCGTTGAAGCCGTATGTTCTCAGATCGTCAATATCGTCCTGCGTAATCTTGAGGGGGTGGTTGTTCAGTTTCAGACTGAAGTTCAACAGTGCTTTGTCGACGATTGGCAGATCAGTCGTCATGTGATCGAGCGCGATTTGCTCGGGCTCTGGTCCTTCGATCTTGAGCATGCGAATGATTTCGCAGTGGGCCGTCACGCAGTAAGTGCTGAGGTTGGCGGCGGAACAGACCAGGAAGATGTATTCCTTTTGTTGGCGCGTCAGCGCGCCATCCTTGATTAACGTGGCATCGACAAGCTGCACCTCCGCGTCGATTAGATCGGGCCGCAACGTCTGGGACTTAAAGAAGTTGGGGATGAAACCGTAGTCTTCTTTGATTAATTTAAGTGTGGGATGATCTTCTTCATTGAACGGGGTTTCGCGAATATAAGTCATCGGGGTCACTCCTTTCGGGGAAAGTCCGGAGCGGGCTGTTCGCAATGCTACGACCGCGATGATGGAGCGTCAAGCGTGGAGTGAGTCGACAAATGGACCATGAGCTCTGCGGCTCTCTGCGTATCTCTGCGTTCTCTGCGTTAACGGCAATTTCAACGCAGAGGCCGCAGAGGTACGCAGAGAGCCGCAGAGAAATCAGTTCCTTGTTGGCCGCACGCCAGCGACGTTGAGGCGAATGCGATACAAACCTGAGCGAGCGCACAGGTATAATGTTTTGCCGTCTGCCTCACCCCAGGCCATGTTGTGGACGTGACGTGGAGTGATGATGATGCCCAGATGTCTGCCTTCCGGTGAGATCACCCACAAGCCACCGGGAGCAGACACATAGAGATTGCCCTTTTGATCGACTTTGATTCCGTCGAGTCCGTCTTCACCGGCGGCATTCGTAAAGTCGAAGAAGAGTTTTCCATTTTTCAGAGATCCGTCGGCTTGCACTTCGTAGCGCATGATCGCTTTGTGCTTGTCGCCGATCTCGCCGGCAGGCTCGTCTTCTTTGCGCAATTCCTGACCTGTTAATGAACGCGGCCAGTTTCCAACGTACAAATACTTTTCATCCGGCGACAGTGCGATTCCGTTTGGTCCAGTGAAGTCCTTACTTGCGAGTCGCAGCTCGCCTTTGTAAATCGAATAGACACCGCTGAATGGAAGCTGCTTGCGCGCGTCGTTAAAGAACTTTGGAAAACCGAAAGGCGGATCAGTAAAGAAGAGTGTACCGTCAGATCGATAAACTAGATCGTTAGGGCTGTTAAGTCGCTGGCCTTGATAGCTGTCCGCCAGCACGGTCTGAGAGCCATCCTTTTCATCGCGCACAACACGATGATTGCCATGCTGATTGATTGTCAGTCGTCCCTGCGGATCGAGGGTGAGACCGTTTGAGCCCGGTTGCCCATACGCCGCGACGTCGGCGCCTGAATAGCCACTCGGCGTGCGAAACACTTCGAGCTTTCCGTCCTGAGCGGGCACGTACTTGTAAATCGTATTTGCATTCGGATCGCTGAACAGCAGATAGCCGCCATCTTTATCGACCCAAATGGGTCCCTCAGTGAACTGGAATCCCTCAGCCAGTTTGAAGACTTTCGGGTTCGGGCCGGCGATCTCATCCATCGCTGGATCATTGCGTACAACCTCGACATTCACTTCGCTTGGCGTCAGCGATACAGGCCCAGGCTCAGTCTTATAGAAGGCAAGCCTCGCGTACCGGATGTAGATGAAGTTCGTCGGCGGATTAGAGAGCGGACCATTTACGCCGAAAATTGCGAGCTGAATCTGTTGGCCCGGTTTAACGTTGCGGCCGACGACTAAATGATTCTGCGCGTTCCATCCGGCAATTACCGACCCTCCGGACTGGCCCAACGCGCGCGACAGCTCGCCGTCAACCCAAACTTCAGCATAGTCGTCAAGCGAAGTCTCAAATACGGCGGTCGAACCAGTAGGATCAAAGTCACCGATGCGATCCGGAACTGTCAGCTTGATACGATACCAATTGAAACCGAGCCGGCCATTGCCACGCCGCTGATCCAGAGTTGTCGGACCGATAACTTCCCACTTCGAATCGTCGAAATCCGAGCCGCCGGCATGTGGTGTGTAATCGTAAGTCTTGACCGGTGCGCCGGTGGGCTGCTTGTCTGGTCCAGGCCCGCGGAAATCAGTCTCGACGATTCTTGTATCGCTGTAACGCCATTCGCCTTTAACCGTCTTCACCCCATTGGCTGAACCGAGATCGATCATCGCCTCCGGTTTACCTGCCGGAATGCTGGCCGATGTCTCTGCACTCGTCGGATTAGAAGAGACACCAGCGTAAGCGGCCGCGAGCAGGAGTATCAGACATACAACTCTGAACCCTGGATTCATCTGCTACCTCCTTTAATCGTCGCAGTGGCACTATCCGCCGCGGCCCTGGCGATGTCTTCATCTTCCTGCGGAGAATTACCACTGATACCAACGGCTCCGATGACCTTGCCATCGACGATGATCGGAACGCCACCCTTCAATGCGACTGCGCCCGGAAGCGCCAAAGCTGCAATGCGGCCGTTCTTGACCTGGTCTTCGAAGACTCCGCTGGGCCGACGAAATATCGCAGCAGTTCGGGCTTTTGCGATTCCAACATCTACGCTCGCAACCTGCGTGTCATCGAGACGCTCCAACACGAGCAGGTAACCTCCATCATCGACGACGGCGATTACAACAGTGGCGCCGCGTTTCTTAGCCTCGGCTTCAGCCGCAGCGGCGATCTTCTTGGCCGTATCGAGAGTCAAGACTTGCTTAGTCGGAAGTTGCGCTTGCGCCGCCACCGCCCACAATGAGACCGCCAGTAGTACAAGTAGAACTCGAGTTGTCTTCATGTTTACATTCCTCCTTCGGGCGTGATCGTGATGCGGAAAAACTCTGCATTCTTTCCGGTCCAGCGCGCATCTTTAACGCGGTGTACTACACCGTTTTCGTTCTCACCTGTGTTCGGACCTTTTTGTCGCGGTCCCTGGTTTGGACCAATACCAATTTCTTCATCTTTCTCGGTGCCGGCGTCCCACAAGTAAAACTGATCAGTGACATCACCACTGACTGGATTGCCTTTCGCGTCGAACAGAGCGATGCCGTTGGCGCCGGGCGCGTAGAACCAATCGTTCGACTGTCCAAACATCTGCGTCATGAAGAGCTTCATGCCCGGCATGGCTGTGACAGTAAACTCGTATGAATCACCGGGACGGATTGGACCGGCGGCCATCGCGCCAACGGGTGTATTGAAGACTCCATGCAGATTCGAGCTGTGGTGCATGGCCATGAGCGCGGCCACTAATCCGGATGGATCGCCATCTTCTGCTTGCATCTCGAGGCCGTTCTTGCGCGCCGCCTTTCCTTCGGTAAAAAGCGCCGCATTCTTCTCACTTAACACAAACATTCCGGGTGATAACGCAAACGGAAACTTCTGACCGTTCGAAGCCGTCATGCCTTCCGGGTTGGAAATATTTTCGACGCGAACCGTGAACTTCGTTGATTCAACTTTGCGCGTAGCGGTGGCGACCGTGAACTGGGCCAGATAACCTGCCAGCAGCAGCGCCAGACCAATTGCTAATTCTCGACGTTTCATGATTCGATTCTCCTTTTATTGTTGAGCTTCAAAGTTGCACCGAAAGATGCAACGCTGGTTGTTGTGGTGGTGCAGCTTCGCGCAGACGATTGCGCGCCCCATGTTCAGTCGTTGGTAAACTTCCGCAGCCAGCAGCATTCCCACTGGCGGCGCGACAAAATAGATCCAGAGAGACATCCAAACCTGTGCGCCAACTGCGGAACTCAAGGTCCGCGCGGGATTCATACTCATGCCCGAGATTGGCGACTCAATCGTTATGTAAGTTGCGACAAGACAACCGGCGAACATTCCGGTCCATCGTGCTAATCGTTTCGTGTTAGAGACGGTGAGCACCACCGACATCAGAATGAAAGAAATGATGATCTCGGCGAACAGTGCGACGATTGGTCCATTCGGGCCAGGGAGCGTTACGGCATAGTTGACTGACTGGTGTGCGATCAACCTGCCGAGCGTGAGCGAGGCGAGCAGTATGCCGGCGATACCACCAGCGAATTGAAACAGTGTGTAGAAGGCTGCATCCCACGCTGCTATTTTCCCGAGGCGAAAGAAGGTCCACGTCACTGACGGATTGAAATGCGCTCCCGATCTCTGGCCCAGTGGTGAAAAGATGATGGCTATTGCGGTTGAGCCCATCGCCGTTCCCATCAACAATCGCCGCAATACATCATTGTGAATCGTTCGAGCTAGCGGCGATGATGGGTGGAACAGCAGGACCGTGAATGCACATGCCGAGAACATGAACAGACCGAGCTCGGCTGCTTCCATCAGGTATTCGGGCCAATGTTTTTTCAGTGCGTTGCTCATATTCTGCTAGGTAGTCGCGGGTAGTTGCGATTCCTTACAGGAGCAGAGCCGCGGTTAATATTTTGTTGAGTGAAGGACCTGCCGGAGAAATTTGATTTGTTTGAGGTAGCGCGCACACCACGCGCAAACGATGAGGTGCAATCGAAGCTGCAACCATTCCCCAGGTCCGAGCGAGCGTTCCATTGATTGAGACATCAATGGAACCATTGCCTGGCATGGTTGAAGCGATCGCAGCAACCAGCGTCTGAACGCTTTTCTGATTGTTACAATCCTTTTCATTCGATCACGAGAACCGAATTTAAGCCACCGTAATTGTTAGGCGCTTTCATGCCGTTGCTCGGATCTTCAATCCAGCGCTGGCCGTTGATGATGAACTTGTATTCGAGCTGACCGGTTCGTGGAACGACGATTTCTGTGGACCAAAGACCAGACTCATTTCGTTTGAGTGGCGTGGCGACGTGGCTCCAGCCGTTAAAGTCCCCGGCAACGGAAACGCTGTTTGCATTATCGTCATGAAACACAAACATCAGGCGGCCATTCTCAACTCGAGGTGGTTTGCAGCCCACCACATTCAGCGCGTGCCGTTCCGTTCTTGCGAGTTCCACAGCGCGCCCAGCGTTCACAAGTCCATAGCCCTGTCGAATCACAGGTTTCGTCACAATACGATCGGCCGTAGAAATCAGAATGTTTTTGACTGCGCCTGGCGTTAAGGTCGGATTTGCCTGGATCATCTGGGCCACCACCGACGCTACAATCGGAGCTGCGAAAGATGTTCCGTCAACGTGCTGGTAATGCGCAGCTACGATCTTTTCTTGCCGCAAAGCCGCCTCGACGTACGCTCGAATCTCATCTGCGTTTGTGATCTGCTCTGGAAGTTCGGCAGCTTCTTTTAATTCGCGCGCGAGATCTGGAAGCTCATAGTCCATGGCGGCAGCCAGGCGCGATATCGCTTCTGCTCGTTCATAAGATTTCGTTCCCGGTAGAATGGGCGCAGCTACCCACATTGCGGGCGCGACGATCTCTGGTTTAACTGTTCCGTCGGCAGTAACGCCGAAATTTGAGTGATACAAATCAAAGTCAGTCGTGTTCAAGAGGTTGTGATCTGTGTATCCGCCAACCGTGATCACCGAGGGTGAGTTTGCCGGCGGGATCGAATGACGGCCCTCGGCTCCTGAGTTTCCGGCCGCTGCGATTACCACAATTCCGTGGCTGATTGCTTCCTCGGTAGCCTGGTCCACAATGCTCTTCGAACACGGAACATCCTCGTCTCCACCCAGAGATATATTCAGCACGCGAATGTTGTAACGCTCACGATTTTTAATTACCCAATGAATACCTGCCGCGATCTGTTCTTCAGTTATGCGACCGCGCTCGCTTACTTTCGCCAGCACGAGTTCCGATTCATGGGCCAACCCGCGATACACGCCATTACTGAGCTGTCCGTTACCGGCAGCGGCAACCGACGTCTGTGTCCCGTGCCATTGCCACGACTCGACTGGCCCAGTAGAAAACAAACTGCGCTCTTTGGTCAGATCTTCGTAAGCGACAACACGATTCGCCGGTGTCACGAGATCCGGATGCGGATAGAATCCCGAATCGAGAAAAGCCACGGTCACGCCTTTACCCGTATATTCCGTATCTGCATTTAACCGGACGGGTGTTGGGATGACGCCAAACCTGTTCGGAGTGTGTTGGTGATTGTGGTTAGACGAATCCATATGGCCTCTTGCACAGTGGTCGCAAGGGGACCGTCGAACCTTACACAGTCTTGTTAGTTTTGGTTTGTGAGGCGGCGGCGAATTCGTTCCCGTGCCTCGTCCGAAAGTCCCGCACCCGAAATGAATTCAGGTGGCTCGTCGGCTTTGGCCCGCGTTGTTTCGCGGATGATGTGCAGATGTTCCATGTACCACTGGCACCACGCACAAATCCATAGATGAAGCTTGAGGTTGATTCGCTCTCGTAAAGTAAGCGATCGCTCCATTGATTGTGAGATCTTTTCGACAGTCTGCTGGCAAGTAGGCAACGTCCGCAAGAGCCAATAGCGAATCGAGTGCTTCAGTTTGTCGTAGACTTTCATTGTTCTCGTCTGAACCAGTTTAGCTCAAGACAATTGCGCAAATGCAGTCGAGCACGGTGCAGCATAACCCAAAGATTGTTTACTTTAATGCTCAAAATCTCGCAGATCTCTTCGCTTTTAAGACCGTCGACCTCGCGCAGAGTAAAAGCGCTGGCGGTGCGTTGCGGCAATGGCGAAAGACAGTCGTTGAAGACTTTCCAGAAGTCGCTGCGCTCGATCAGCTCGGCCGGCGTCGCATGCCATTCATTGGGCGCGTAATCATTGTTCCAATGACCTTGCCACGGCTCCGGTCTCTCGAAGAACTCGCGGTGCTCGGGGCCTTCGTCAGACTCTTCGCCGAGCGGAGCCTCGCGGCCAGCGCGACGAAAATGATCGACGATCTTATGCTTCAGAATCCCAACGAGCCAGGTTCGCTCCGAAGCGCGCCCTTGAAATTCTTTGTAAGCTTTCAGCGCTGCGAGAAAAGTTTCTTGCACGGCATCTTCGGCGGCGGTATTGTCGCGCAGTCGAAAAACCGCATACTTGAAAAGGTAGTCGCCGTGGTCGTCCAGCCAACGACCAGGGTCGGGAGATTCATCGGGGAACTGACCCTGTGGCACGTTCATACCAATGTGAACTTCTTGGACCAGTAGAGTAGTGTATCTGCTGGTCCGTAGCAAATCGCTTGCAATGAGCTAATGGCAGTGAGCACAAAAAATTGTCGAGATTGCGGCAACGTGCTTGCGCAAAACGCGCGCGGCTGTCCGCGGTGTGCGATGAATATGGAAGCGGAAGACATGATCGACCGACTCATCTGGCGTCGTTTTGTTCCGTGCGTAATCCTGTTGGTTTTCGCCGTCGTTGCTTTAGTTTATTTCTTGCGCTGAACGAAATGCGAAACGCAGCCCGAAGCTCGTTATTGAGCCCGAGATGCGAGTCGCCTTTCGCCAGAGTTGTAATTAATTCCCACCTGCTTGCATGCCCGCCTGTCCGACAACCAGATTCTCGTGGCTGCCGCTGAACGTAATGCTGACTAACTTCTGATCCATGCCATCGAGGATGGTCTGAACCTCAGCGCCGCGTGCTTTCTGATCACGCTTCTCGAGCCTGGCCGAGGTCTTTGCGATCAGTTTCGCACCTTTGAAGATCGACAACTCACCCGCTTGATCGTCAAATACGACATCATACTTGCCCTTCTTTACGAGCGTACCGTTCACTTTTGTGTCAACCGAGAAAGCAATGTTCGACTTCCTCGTATTACCGAACGCGGTCGCGCCTGCCAAAGTGACGAGCAAGCAAGCGACCATTAAACCGTTGATTAGCAACTTCATCCCATACTCCTTCGTTTCTCAAATTCGGCCCGATCACCTACGTGATGCCTGTTAACTCATTTGTCGTGCCGAATTGAGAAAACTTACACGCTTTCACACTTATCTTTTGCCTGGAGTATGAGGGCTTGTACTGTTCAGGTTGAAAAACGCCGAAGGCGTTCGCAAATGTCAGCCCAGGGTTCGAGCTTGCGAGAACCCTGGGTCACGAATTAAAAATTAGCCTTAACCCTGAAAGGGTTCGCCAACCGCCTAACCCCTTCAGGGTTGGAGCGGATGTATGTTAGTTAACCCAGGGTTCTCGCAAGCTCGAACCCTGGGCTGACATTAGCGAACGCCTTCGGCGTATTTTCAAACTGAACCACTACTTGAGGGCTTGTTCTGGCTGGACGTTTTTCCCATTACTTCTCTCGTTGCAATTATCAGGTGGGCTAGCGCAGCAGTGCGGTTGCTGACCAGAGCAGCGCCGCCTGTCCGTGTAGATCTCCGACCCGGCGGGGGCGGTCGATGTAGTATTTGAGTTGGGTTTGCCGGTCTGAGCCTACTTCAGCGTTTGCCTTGTTCGTTCCTACACAGACGTCGCGCACATTTGCTGCGTCATCAAGATGCGCTACCAGGCCCAACCAGGCTTTGCGTGCGGCTGGACCATAAGTCCGGGCCGGCAACCAGCCATTCTTGACGCCGGTCACCATCGCAAACGTGAACATGCCGGTGCTCGAAGTCTCCGCCCAGATGTCAGGATGATCGACTAACTGACGCCAAAGTCCATCGTGGTTCTGATACTTGAGCAGCGACGCCATCATCTTTTGATAGCCTTTCAATATGCGCGCGCGCCGCGGATGCCTCTTGGGCAATGAACGCAGCAGCTCAGCCATTCCCGCTGCTACCCAACCATTGCCGCGTCCCCAGTAAAAAGGTGAATCGGCGGCGTGAAAGAAGAGGCCGTTTGGCTGTTGCAGCCGATCGAGATACGCGGCCATCGTTAATGCTGCCCGATCGAGATACTTCCGATCGCGCGTCGCACGGAACGCTTCCGCCTGTACCGCAGTGATCATGTACATGTCGTCAATCCAGTAGCGCGCCTCGGCAGTGATGCCATCCGGAGTTGTCTTGTCCCACTGATGGTCGGCGAGCCCGCGACCCAAATCGAGATACTTCGGCTGTTGAGTTTGCAAATAGATCTCGAGCGGCACGAGACCAAACACGCGCATGTCAACGTGCGCCTCCGGCGAGATCCATTGCGCATGTTCACTCAAAAGCGGATCGAATTTTTCAACCAGCCGTTTGCGCAGATCCTGATCATTTGTGAGTTGGGCCACGGTGAGCGATCCGTACCAGGCGCACACCTCGGGATAGATGACGTACTTTCGTTTACCCTCTTCAACTTCCAACTTGCGCGCAATGAAATTCTCCGCTGCCCGGCGTCCTACTTCCTGTGGCGCAGTTCCTGCCGGCCACCGTTTGAAGTAGTTTTGTGCCTGAGTCTGAACGGCAGCCGCAACGAGCACGGTCAACACGATGAACTTGTTTAGTCGCAACAAAGTGATCCTCCAAAAGGCTTTCTCTGTGCAACCTCTGTATTCTCTGTGTCTCTGTGGTTCACTTACCACAGAGACACAGAGAACACAGAGGTTGCACAGAGAAGAAGCTCAAACTAAGACATTACAGAACTGCGAAATGGCTTCACGAGTATCTCAACGGTTTTCGATCCGAGCGTCGCGTGGTTTGCCGTCAACCGTACGAGTCCGGCGCTCGTCTTCGTCTTGATCCAGACTGCGCCCACGCCACCGAACAGCGCGAACGGGTTCTCGCCGATGATTTCGGCAGGCCCTTGCAGGTTCAGCGAAATTGCCGCGTTGGCAAACGGCCGGACTGCGCCAAATTCATCCGTGACTTTAAATACAACGCGCGTCGCATCGATGCCGTCGCCGATCAACTCGCGATCGTCAGGCTCGACGAGTAGCTGCTGGTCCACACCTTTGCCTGACAGCATCCTCGTAATCACCACTTTGCCGCCGATGTAACCCTCGATCTTCAGATCACCCCAACCGCGGCCCAGCGCCGGGCGAATGTTCGCGACAAACGGCGGGTGCGCGAGATTGCCGAAGTTCTCCTTGTCCGGATCGACGTCCGCCACCAGACGATTGCCGATGTAGATCTTCAGGTGCTCGCAGTTAGAGCAAATCATCGCGACGTTGAAGCTCTCGTTGCGATCGCCGCGCGCCCAGTCAAACGCGGGCTCCAGCACGATCTCCTCTTTTGGATCACATTGCGACTTGTAAAAACCAGCCGCCGGTTTCGGAATCCGAAAGATGTCCGAGACGCCGTGATAGCAAACACGATCGCCGGAGCAGAAATTCGCGTGCGTGTTGTAGTCAAACGCACACCAGCCGATCCCGCCCGCGTATCGCTTGTCTGACGCGAGTTGGTTGTGGACGCGCGCGTGGCGCATGGTGTGCTCGGTGAGGCGCTCGATGTTGTCGTTGCGCTTCGTCGGGTACATGTGGCCGATGAATTCCGTGTTGAGATACAGCGTGCGATTCGGCGGCCGCAGCGGAATCTGAAAGTCGTTCATAGTAAACACGTCTTCGAGCTGTTCTGAGTCGTACTTGTAACGAATGCCGCCGGTGGGCCGTGAGTCGTCGAGGTCGTGGGCCAGCTTGTTCGTGCGTGTGTAGAAATCGTGATCGTCCTGCGACTCGTTGATACGCACGCCCCAAAGAATGATTGAAGGATGATTCCAGTCGCGACGCACCATGCGCTCGACGTTATCGACTGCCAGATCTTTCCAACCAGCGTCGCCGATGTGTTGCCAGCCTGGAATTTCCTCCAGCACGAGCAGACCGTACTCGTCGCAGGCGTCAAGAAAGTGCGGTGATTGCGGATAGTGTGACGTGCGAACGATGTTGCACTTGAGCTCTTTGCGAAGAATCCACGCGTCGCGACGCTGCACGCGCGCGGGCATCGCCTGGCCCACAAACGGGAATGTCTGGTGGCGATTGAGACCGCGCAGTTTCAGGTGCGTGCCGTTCAAAAAGAAGCCGTCGGGAGTGAAGCGCGCCTCGCGAAAGCCGATGCGAGTCTCATAGTGATCGATGACCTTTCCGCTTTCAGATAACTGTACGCGGACGTCGTAAAGCTTCGGCTGGTCGATGCTCCACAACTCGATCGCGCCGAGATTGTTCAGAGTTACGTTGTAGTGTTGTTTGCGATTGGGAGTGAACGTGCTCCTATTCGTCGCGACGACGCGCGCACCATCACGCAGCTCCGCAGTCAGCTCGAGCGACCCGCCGGTGGCCTGCCTCTCGTCAAGAAACACGCGCACGTCGACTTTTCTGTTTGGTCCAAGCACATCCGCCGGCCGTGCAAAAACGTTTTCGATGAAAACCTTCGGCACAACGCGCAGATTAACGTCGCGGTAAATTCCGCCAAACGTGAGGTAATCAATCTCGCCGCCAAACGGAGGAATGTCTTTCCGTTCTGTCGAATCAACTTCGACCGCGAGAACGTTGTCGCCCTTCCAGTTGAGATGCGGCGTTAGCTCGAAAGAAAACGGCGTGTAGCCGCCGCGATACTCGCCGAGTCGCTGGCCGTTGATCCAGACCGTGGCGGCAGTCATCACGCCGCCGAAGTCAACGAAGACTCGGGCGTCTCTCATTTCAACAGGAAGTTTGAAGTGCCGCCGGTAGATCGAGACGAATTCATACTCCTTGTCATCGAATCCGTGCCACGGTAACAGCTTGTTCGTGTGCGGAATGGTGACCCGCTTGAAGCCCGCGTCGTTGAAGACTGCCGCAGTGGCGTTTGGTTGCGCCTGTTCACGATAAAGCCAGTTGTGATTAAGAGGATAAATGCGGGCGCGCGACGCCGTTTGCGCAGCGGCGCCCACGGGAAACTTCGTCAACAGTGTAAATCCGGCCAGTCCACTTCCGGCATTCTGAAGGAACCGGCGACGGTCAAGTTTGTTTCGAGTCATGCTTATCTTTTGCCGTCTGTTGGTCCAGGCCAACGGTCTGTCCGAAACGGCGCAGCCGGCAGTCCTGTCTCATTAGTCAGATTCGGATGTTTCGGATTGTTATTGAAAGCGTAACGCACTGCCACTGGCTGCGAAACAGCCTCGGACCAGACTTCGATTCGATCTTTACTGACGATCCTCGCGTTGGCCCAATACCACTTGCCGTCAACGCCGGCGATGGCAAACTCGTCGAGCTTATCACCGTCGCGAATTCGCAAACCATCACCTGCCTGATCAAACTTGAGTACGGCTTTCCGGCCGGTGAACGTTGCTTCGCGAAAGACAGGACCAGATTTGGTCAGCTTGCGGCCGTAGACGTCCGCCATTGCCCAACGGGCCATGCGCTTGCCGACGTCGAGTTTGTTCTTCGGATGAATGTCGCGCGCTTCGCCGATGTCGATCGTTACGATCAGGCCGGTGTTTGCCGTCGTCATCGCGGTGCGACGTTGTGCTTCGCGCAAATGACTCCAGGCCTCGTCGGCAGGATTGGCTTTTGCATCGCGATAGTTCGGCAGTTGCACGATGCCGAAAGGAAAATCACCTTCGCCCCAGCGGTCGCGCCATGCTTTGATCATCGTTGGCAAAAGGAGCTCGTATTGTTGCGCGCGTGCTTCATTCGACTCGCCCTGATACCAGACCGCGCCGCGAATCGGGAAGGGAATCAACGGCGCAATCATGCCGTCGTAAATGGAAGCGGCAATACGATATTCGCGCAACGCATCCGGAACCGCGGGTGAAGGACTCGGACGCGCGCCTGCCGCCACGGCCTTATCGGCGTCGGCGCGCCACTTCTGCAGCGCTTCGTCGTACGCGACGCGCACACGTGGCCGTTCCTCGTCCCAGATCTTCGTGCGCTCGACCGTGGGCCGCAGATCGGCGGACGCGAGCAGGTATTCAACCGGCGTCCACGCTTCGGCTTGCGAACCGCCGTATGAAGAATTGATCAATCCAACCGGCACGTGTAATTCATTTTCCAGCTCGACTCCGAAGTAGTATCCAGCCGCTGAGAATGTTTTTACTGTCTGTGGTGAGCAAGCTTGCCACGTTGCGAGCGGCGGTGGTGCATGTTTGAAAGCGACCTGGCGACTGACGTTGAAGAGTCGAATGTGTGGATGGTCGGCTGCAGCGATCGCGGCTTCGCCGTTAGCAGTTTCGCTCAACAGGCGTTGCATGTTTGACTGGCCTGCGACCAGCCACACCTCGCCAACCAGAATGTTCGTCAACTCGATCGTGTTCTTGCCGGAGATGAGCATCGTTTGCGCGGTCGATGTCGCGCGCAACGGATCGAGTTTCACGAGCCATTTGCCATCATGTGTCGTAGTTGCTTTCTTCGACTGACCGGCAAAACGAACAGTCACCATCTCGCCCGGATCAGCATGTCCCCAAATCGGGACCTTCTGCTTTTGTTGCAGCACCATCCCGCTGCCAATCACGTCCGGCAAAGACACGTTCGCCCGAGCGGAAGTTGCAGCGAGCAGTAACAGCGCCAGCACGCAAAATAGTGTCTTAAATTGATCGATTTTCTCTGCGTCCTCTGCGTATCTCAGCGTTCTCTGCGTTAAACGGCAACTTAAACGCAGAGGGCGCAGAGATACGCAGAGAACCGCAGAGAAGATTCTTGAACTGGTCATTTGATTGCCTTGCCCTTCGACGAAAGGTGCTTGCATGGCTTGCACTGTTTCAGTGTCTTGAGTCCGGTGACGACTAGTTCGGCATTGAGTTCAGCGCCCGCGGGACTGGTGTGTGTATGATCGGGGCCGAAGAGGGGCTGCACGCGCTCCTGGCCCAACTGCTCGTAGCGATCGGCGATGATGGTGGTTAGATCGATGAACTCAACGTTTTGCGATCTCGCGAGCTCAGTGGCCCATTGACCGAATCTACCCGAGCCGCGTTCGACGCGCCCGTCCTTCCAGATATTTCGCACCGTCAACGAAAGGAGAACCGGCACGGCGCCTTTCGCTCGTGTTTCGCCGATCATCTTGCGCAGGTACCAGCCATACGTGTGCACGACCTCATGCTTCTTTGTGAGCAGGTTGTCGATCGCCTCAGTCTCTTCGCCCAGGCCGGGAAGGGAGCCACGCGCGCGCGTCGTATCGTTGATTGCTCCAGCATCATTGTGCCCAAACTGGATCAGAACCACGTCGCCTCTCTTCATCTCGCTCAGGACTTTGTCCCAGAACCCTTCCGTGATGAACGTGCGACTGCTGCGTCCAGCACGGGCGCGATTCAACACGTTGACCTTCGCCTTATCGAAATAGGAGATGAATGGATCGCCCCAGCCCAGACCTCCGTTGGCGTGATTGTTTGCGGTTGAATCACCGGCTACGAAGATAGTGGGAAGTTTCGGATTGGCGGGCGTTTGTTCTGCCGGAGTGTCAGGCGACTCTACATTCTGCGCGTTCGAGATCTTCAACGACCCTTTCGTCTTCAGTCTCACGTTGCGCATCGTCCAATTGCGCGCGTATTCAATCGATCCGGCATCGACGCCTTGCGCCGTCACGTTTGCGAAACTCACATTCACGATCGGCTTCTCAGGCAGACCTTTGGCCGAGAAAATCTGCCCGGCGTTTACGATCTCCACATTCTCGATCCGGATGTTGCGAAACTCGCAGTAGCCGCGCTCCCGAGGTTCGACCTTCGTGCTCAACGCGATCCAATGAGCGGGAATGTTGACCGCGTCTTTCGGAATCGTCGCGTAGCTGTAACTCGGATTCCAATTCAACGTGAAACTAAAGGGCAACGGCACGTCCTCCATCTTCAGATCGCGGATGAGAACGTCTTCCACATACCCACCGCGCGTCTTTGCTGACTTGAAGCGGACGCCTTCATTGGTGCCGATACCGCGATTGTTGTAAGCGACGACTTTGCGAATGCCGCCTGAAGTTTCACTGCCAAACGAAATGATGCCGCCGCCGTGCCGGGTGATATTGTTGCGGATGACGACGTATTCAGTCGGACGGTTCACACGCAGACCGTCATAGTCACGGCCCGCTTTGAGACAGATGTCATCATCGTTGTTGTCGATGTCGCAATTTTGCACGAGCACGTAACTCGAAGAATCAATATCGACGCCATCCGTGCTTGGTCCACCGTTCTCGGTAATCTTTATCCGGTCCACCGTCACGTGATCTGAGTAGACAACCTGAACAGTCCAGAACCCGGAACGTTTGAGACTGAGGTTTTCGATCGTCACGTCTGATGATTTCCAAATGACCATTAACCGGACCCGCTCGGCGTCGTAATCAGACGCCCAGCGCAATCCGCGCGGCTCGTACTCACGACGCAGCGCCCAATACCTGTCCCACCACTTCTTGCCGTTTCCGTCGATCGTGCCGCCGCCCGAGATCTTCACGTTTCGTTGCTCGTTGACGTTAATCAATGCCGCCGGCCACTTCATCTCGATGCCGGCCACGCGCGTCCACAGCGATGGGTAATCCGCATCATCCTGACTGCCGGTGAGCGTCACGCCGGTATCGACGCGTAGGTGCACGTTTCTCTTGAGAAAGAGAGCGCCGCTGACGTAGTTACCGGGTTTGAAAGTAACGATCCCGCCGCCTGACTTCGCGCAAACGTCGATCGCCTGCTGAATTGCTTTCGTCGCATTCGCTACGCCATCGCCGGTGGCGTTCACCAGGCACGTGCGTTTCGCTTTCGGTGCGCGTCGCGCGCCAACGTCTTTTACCCACTTCGGCAAGTCAGTCGCAGATTGCGCGTGGACCAATGAAGCGAAAGCAATTGCACAGGCTAATGTCGCGAGCAGTTTCGACAAAAGGTTCACAGTTTTCCCAGTTCTACTCGATCCAGACTCGTGTCGGGCAAGCCTTTGAAGTCGTGTGTAGTGAAATCCAGAATGTTGCGGAAGAAAAACGCCGGAACATCTTTCGCTCTTTGCGCCGTGACGTGATTGAACTCAACGCCGTTCACGTCCTGCAAAACAAAGGGCGGCCTGAGTTCGTCGCTCAGATAACTGATCCATACGTTGCTGAGCGTGATGCCTTTCGCGTGGCGAATGAAAAAGCCGTACGCCGGTATCTCTCCAAACATCGACGGCTCGGGATAGTTCGCTTCGCGCTCCGGAGGTGGTAAATCCGAATAGTCCTTTTTGCTGCCGCCGCCGCGATAGTAGATGCGAATGTTGTTCAGGAAAACGCTTTCGACCTGATGCTCGGGAATTCCCGCGATGATTGAGGCGTAGCGCGCATCGGCGTTGTAAGCAATGACGTTGCTGATATTCACACGCCGCAACTTACCGATCGCCGCACCGTCAGGGCCACGCATCCGTTTCCCAAGTCGCAGAAATAGCGGCGAGTTTGTCACGTCGCGCATCGTGATATTCGTGATCGTCACGTCTTCCAGCAGCCCGCCATCGACCGTTTCGAGCGCGAGGCCACGACAGTGATCGAACACGAGGTTTGAGATCGTGATGTTCTTAAAACCGCCGTTTGATTCGGTGCCGAGCTTGACGCGCCCGGTTGGACCATCACGATCGGGAGCTTCAGTCACGTTGCGCTTGAAAGTACCGTCCAGCAGCGAGCCGATGTCGTAGCCACTCACCAGAGAATTTGTGATCGTCACGTTTTCAGTTGCGCGCGCGAAGCCGAGCGCGTAAGAGCTCTTCAAAACGATCGCATCGTCGTTTGGCGAGTTGACACTGCAATTCGAGATGCGCACGTTTCGACACGAGTCGATATCAAACCCATCGCGGTTGGTGTCGACCCTGACGTTGTCGATCGTGAGGTTGTCAACGCCGGTGGCCAGCAACGCGAAATGGCCGCCATTCAGGATTGAGAAATCACGTAGCAGGACGTTGCGGCTGAGTTTGAGCGAAATCGCCTTGTTACCTAATCCGTTCATCACAGTGGGATCGTCGTCTTCACCCAAAGGCGATTGGGGACGCGCACCGGTCTGGCCGCCGAGCGTGACTGGCCGGTCGCCAGGCTGATTAACTCGACGGGCGCGCGGGCTGCGCCGCGTCAAACCCTTGCCGTTGATCAATCCTGGTCCAACAATGCTGACGTTCTCCAACCCGATGCCCCAGATCAAACTGTTCTGCCAGTGACTGTGTCCGAAATCCTGGTACATGTCCCACTCATTTGGCTCGGGCAGATCGTAAGTAATTTTTCCCGGGACAGTGTCAGCGGCAAGAATCGTCGCGCCCGGCTCGAATTGCAGCGTGATGTGGCTGCGCAGACGGATCGACACAGAGAGATAAGTGCCGGCGGGAAAACTCACGGTGCCACCGCCGGCAGCGGCGGCAGCTTCGATCGCTTTGTTGATGCTCGGGCTGTCGAGGTTTTTGCCGTCGCCCCGCGCGCCGAACGCACGCACGTCGTAAACGATCGCATGTGTACCGGCGACACGAGCAGAAAGAGAGCCGCAAAGAAGCACAAAAGGCACGAGAAAACCGTAAAAGAGCTTTCTTCTTTTTGCGCTTTTTTGTGGCATGGCTTTACGGTTTTCGCGTTGGTGCTGGCGATGGCTTGGGTTTCGTGCCAGTGCCTTCATCGATGTCCGGAGTCGCGCTGCGGTTGCGCTCGTATTCGATCTCACCGGCGCCGCCTAGCTTTGGACCAGCATAAATAACTGCCAGGTCAGCAATCGACGTGGTCTTGTCAGGGCCAAAGCCTGAAAGTGAAACCAGCTTCAGGTATTTCGTCGAAACCGTTCTCGTGAATTCAATCTTTTGCGGCGCGAACGAGGAAGGCAACGTCACTCGTTGCACGTCGTTCCAAACATTTCCATCATCGCTCACACTGACAACACACTCGTGGATCTCGCCTTCGTGCTCACGATTATTCTGCCGCGGCATCAACACTACACCCGACATAGCGACCGGCGCGGGAAAAGTAATCGTGAGCTCCGCGCTTTCCCGCATCGGCGCGCTCCGATCGCCGGTTGAGACAAACGTGTTCGGGTCACCATCGATCGCCGATGCCGCCGGAGTCCCGTTGAGCTCAGCCGTGGCGCGAAGCTTTTTCATGATCTGCGTGTCAAACAGCAAGCTGCGCATCTCTCCAGCTACGACCGGAACGTTCGGCTGAAAACAATCGCTCGCCATGTAGTTGAGCAACGAGAATCGCAGTTGGCGGGCAACAGGATTTGCGGCGTTCGGCTTGCTCACATCGATTGCAGAGACGAGCAGCTTCCCATCACCGACCGCGCATTCGAAGATCACGCCGAGCTTGTAATTACGGTTCCAGTCGTCGATGGCCCAGACTACCGGATCCAGCATAGTCGGCAAGCGATCGAGATTTATCGCGCGCACATTCAAGACCAACGAAGTCCACTGCCAATCGAAGTACGAAGCGGTGGGAAACTTTTCGAATGCAAAACTTTTCAATTTACTTATGTCCAGATCCAGCCATAGTCCCAGCATGCGACCCCACGCCGGACCCATCTGCCGATTCCAAAATACCGGCACTATATCGAGCGGCGGACTGGTCCAATCGAGATCGGCAGGGTTCGGCACGAACAACACCTTGCCACCCTGGGCCAGTTTCTTCTCGGCTTCATCCCATGAGCGTGTGACGAGGATGTCGCGTGAGCGCGAGAGAGGACACTTGGGGGTTCCAGGCAACTCAGCCGGGACGTTTTCAGGATAGACCCAAAAATTCCAACTGTTTTCAAAGTAAGTGATGCCTTTAACCGCGTCAGGGCTCTGGCGTATTAGTCCGGTCAACGGATCGAACATAGCCACGGGCGCCACGGTAACGGTTAATAGGTGCTCACCAGGCGCTCCGATCTTCGCCAGGTCGACTGAAATCTTTCCGAGTGGAATGTTCTTGCCGATGGGATAAGTGCGTGGTTCCCATTCGCCCTTCGCAAACTTCCCATCGATGCGCCAGACAGCTTTGACATTGTCCAGGGGCTCGGCGCCAAAATGGGCCAGCTCGACGTCCACGTTGAATCTTTCCCGAGTAGTAAAAACGCGCCTCGTGAGCCGTGCGAGCGGGACCGTCGAATTGCAGAACTCGGTGAAGTCATCCACCTTCAGCTCATTCTTCGGACGCCAAAAGGGATCAAGCAAACCGACAAACGCGGTTCCCTGTCCGAGGTAATCGTGCAGATCGAGCAGTTGAAAACCGCCCAGGCCGGGCGTGCGCAAATTTGCTTCGATCTCCTCCTTGTAGCATTCGAGCTGAAATCGTCCGGACGCGTCAGCGAACGATTTGTTCTTCTCGAGCAATCCGTGCGCTTTCATCGAGTCGCGAAAGATCTCGTAGTTGCCGGGTTGGAGGTAGGTCTTGAATTTATTGAAGTCTTTGATGATGTCGTAGTCGGGATACGCGACCCACTGGCCCACCTCATGCGAGATGACGGGAATCTTGATATCCGTGAGCGAGTCAGCGAAGTCAGCGCCAAACCAACCCGATTCACGCCGCAACATCTTCTGATTGATGCGTTGCATCGCAAGGTAATCCGTGCCTTCAGCGATGTTCTCGAGTTGCCGCTCGGTGTGGCCGGTGCCGCTCGCGTAAAGCCGGCGTGGATCGCGGGCGCGGTAAAACTCTACCCATTTCGACAACGATTCCTGCCAATTACCTTTCGGCTCGTTGCTGGCTGACATGAGCATGAACGAAGGATGATTGCCGTAGGCGCGAATCATTCGATCAGTCTCTTCATACAGCATGCGCTCCATCGGCGTGCCCGGACTGATCTCGTTCCACATCCCGGGCTCGGGCTGCAAATAGAACCCGACTTGATCGGCCGCTTCGAAGGCTGCTTCGGGCGGGCACCACGAATGAAAACGCATGTGGTTGAGACCCCACTTTTTGAGGTACTCGAACAAGTCCTGCCAGGGTTTTACGTAAGTTGACGGATAACCCGTCAGCGGAAAGTCGCCACCATAGTGCGTGCCGCGGAAGTTGATTTCACGGCCGTTGAGAATGAACTGATTTCCTTCCGCATGAAAATCGCGCAGCCCCACAGTCAGATCCTTGTATTCCTCGACCTCAGCTCCTTTCAACCACAGTTTTAGCGGCACTTTCTTGGGATGAAACTCGTCCCAGGTTTCTACATCGTTGCGAAGCGTAACCTCGAGCTCGGCGCTGCCGCCGTTTTCATCCCACTTTACCGGAACGACGGAGTCATCCGCCCAGATGGCAGTTAGCGTGGCTTGCCCGCTGTGACCGGTGGCGTTTCCGATCTTGACCCGAATCAACATCGAATGGCGCGAGAGGTTCGGAAAAACCTGCACATCATCAATCCACACGCGTCCTGTGTCTTCGAGCTGGATCTTGCCGACGATTCCATTCCAGCTTGCGCCGAGCGAATCGGAAATGCTGTGCGCGTCCGGCCGGTAAGGCATCTGCATGCGATTGTCGACACGAATCGTCAGGCGATGACGGCCCAACGAGAGCAGGCCGAGATCGTAAACGTGTGGCGCCACGAGGCTTTTGTCTGAACCGATCATTCGTTCGTCGATCCAGACGGTAGTTTGCCAATGCGGCCGTTCGAGGGTGAGCACAACGCGGCGGCCCTGCATGGATCGCGGAATATCAATGTCGCGTTGATACCAGGCTGCGCCAAGATAGTGAAGCGGTGGCTGCGACAGAAATGGCACTTTGACTTTGCCGCGCTCGGTGTAGGCCTTGTAGTCTTCGCGCAAGTACCAGTAGCGATCGTAGAGCGAGAGCACCCAGGGTGTTTCGGTCGTAATATCGTTTCCGTAGTTCTGTGACTGAAGAATTCCGGGCAGACGAATAAAGTTGCGCAGCGGCCGGTTGAACCATCGTTGCACTACTCCCTCATCGGCTGGATCAAGGTCAAACCGCCAGACGCCCTCGAGTGAAATTGGATTAGCCGCTTGCGAGATCAAGGGCAGAAGGAGGAGGATGCATGCTAAAGATAACGTTTTCTTTGCGGCTCTCTGCGTACCTCTGCGCCCTCTGCGTAGAACCAGCCCTTTAACGCAGAGAGCGCAGAGATACGCAGAGAGCCGCAGAGAGAAGGCTAGACGCAACCGAAGTTTATCCGGTAAAGTTACGCGCATTTTGAGGCTCTTTTAGCACAATGACTTCCCAAGGCCCAGAAGAAAAATTTCGGTTCGTTAAATATCTATGGCGGGACGAGGCCGCCAATCAGCTCGATCCGGTCGGTCGACTCGTCTATCGCTCCAACAAACTCGGTGAAGACTTAACGCTCACTAACACGGGCGGTGGTAATACCTCTTCGAAGTTGATGGAGACTGATCCGCTCACAGGGGAATCCGTAGAAGTCCTCTGGCTGAAGGGCTCCGGCGGCGACTTGCGCACTGCCCGGCGCGACGGTTTTGCCTCGCTTTACCTCGACAAAGTGCGCGCGATGAAGGAACAGTACCTGGGCAGTGCTGAACGTGGGCCGAAGACTCCGATTGAAGACGTCATGTATCCGATGTACAGCCACTGCGTCTTCAATCTGAACCCGCGCGCCTGTTCGATCGATACCCCGCTTCATACGTTCGTTCCTTTCAGGCACGTCGACCACCTGCACCCGAATGCCGTGATTGCGATTGCCGCTTCCGTCAACCAGGAAAGGCTGACGAAGGAAATCTATGGCGACGAAGTAGTCTACACGCCCTGGCAGCGGCCGGGTTTCGATATTGGTCTGAAGATCGAGCAGTTAATTAAGGAAAACCCCGACGCGAAAGGAATTCTGCTCGGTCACCATGGAATGAGCTCGTGGAACGATGATGATCGGACGTGTTACGAGACGGCGCTCGAGATAATCGATCGCGCGGCGCGTTATATCGAATTACACGACCAGGGCGAACAGACGTTCGGCGGACAAAAGTATCAACCGTTGCCCGAATCGGATCGCCAACGCTTGCAAGCGGAATTACTGCCGTTCCTGCGTGGGCAAATTTCAGTCAGCCGCCGGTTCGTCGCCACCGTGCAGGACGACGAGAAGATGCTGCGGTTTGTGAATAGTCACGACGGCCCACGCCTCGCAGCTTTAGGCACGTCCTGTCCCGATCATTTCCTGCGCACGAAGATCAAGCCACTCTTCATCGATTGGGATCCGGCCGGCGGTGATCTCGAAAAACTGAAATCTTTGATTGCGGAAGGTCTGGTCGAGTATCGCAAGGACTACGAAAGCTATTACAACCGTTGCAAGCGTCCGGACTCGCCTGCCATGCGTGACCCGAATCCAACAGTCGTGCTGATCCCGGGTTTGGGAATGATGGCGTGGGGCAAGAACAAGAGTGAGTCGCGCGTGACGGCTGAGTTTTACAACTGCGCTATCGAGGTGATGCGCGGCGCCGAAGCGATCGACAAGTATGAGGCGATGGACCAGCAGGAGGCTTTCGACATCGAATACTGGTCACTCGAAGAAGCCAAGCTGCGACGTTTGCCACCCGAGAAAGAGCTGGACCGGCAGATCGTGGTAGTGATCGGAGCGGGCGCAGGCATCGGTAAAGCAACGGCGCATCGTC
>Ga0207710_10000295_pt1 | contig 40112 bp, 34 predicted proteins | sample KBSS24metaG_FD_184400 | JGI IMG/M metagenome (GOLD analysis project Ga0207710, IMG submission 184400) | Switchgrass rhizosphere microbial communities from Kellogg Biological Station, Michigan, USA - KBS S2-4 metaG (SPAdes) (version 2) | ecosystem: Host-associated > Plants > Roots > Rhizosphere...
GAATCCCTCATCCGCTGGGCCATGATCGCCACCATGGTCCGTCGCATCGACAGGCGCACACCCGCCCAGCGGCCAGGACCACGACCGCTACAGAGAATCACCTAACCGGAGATCTCAAACACCTTCTAAGGGCAATCCAGGGCCCGGAGGATGGGGGGCGGTCCTGCGCTACGGCAGGCACGAGAAGACCATCTGCGGCGGTGAGCCCGCCGACACGACGAACAACCGGATGGAGCTACTGGCGGCGATCATGGCGCTCGAGGCCCTCACCCGGCCGTCTACTGTGCATCTTCACACCGACAGTCAGTACCTGCGTAACGGCATCAGTGGATGGCTTGCTCGCTGGAAGAAGAACGGCTGGCAGACCGGCGAGAAGAAGCCGGTCAAGAACGTGGATCTCTGGCAGCGTCTCGACGCGGCCGTGGGTGCCCACGACATCGAATGGCTGTGGGTACGCGGACACGCCGGCAATCCCGGCAACGAGCTCGCCGACCAGCTCGCGAACCGCGGACTGTCCGAGGCCCGACGACGCCCAGGCTGATCCGTCGTGAGACGCGACGGTCGAACCCGAAGGCCGCTGAGCAGCAGGTCACACAGCTACGGCCCGGCGCCACCCCGAGCGTGGCGCTCGAGATCGGAACGCACGACCATCACCGCCACGACCGGCCCGGCCGGCCGCACGATCACCCAGTTCCAGGGACAGCACCGAGCCAGGAAGCGGCAGATGCGTCAGGCGGGTGGCGGCGGATGCGTCAGGTGAATAGCGGCAGATGCGTCACACAGGTGGCGGCAGGTGCGTCAACGATGAACAGCGATCGAGCCGCTGCCAGGTAGTATGCAACCGCTGCCGATCACCTGGGCGGCCTTGCGATCGCGACCTTGTACGGGGGCGTATGGCACCGCAGCAACTGGCTCTTGACCTGTTCCCTCGGCGCGCGGCGGCGCTCATCGCCGAGGCGTTGACGGACACGCGCGTCGTCGTGGTGAGCGGGGCGCGACAGGTCGGCAAGAGCACGCTCGCGGCACTCGCGGTAGCGGGCCGGAACGACGCCGAGGCGTACTACCTGGACCGGGATCGCGAACGGGAGGCCGCAGCGGCCGATCCCGCCGGCTTCGTCGGCCACGACGGACTGCTGATGATCGATGAGATCCAGCGTGCTCCGGAGCTCCTGCTCGCGATCAAGGACAAGGTGGATCGGGATCCGCGTCCCGGGCGCTTCCTGCTCACCGGATCAGCCCAGCTCTGGGCGCTGCGCGCGCTGCCGGACACTCTCGTGGGGCGCTCCGAGACGGTGGAGCTGTGGCCGCTGTCGCAGGGAGAGATCGACGGTGACCACGATGGGTTCGTTGACGCGGTGTTCGGGGACAGCGAGCCGGACTTCGAGGCCGGGAGCCTCCGGCGCGCCGACTACCTCGCACGAGCATTGCGTGGCGGCTATCCCGAGGCAGTCCGTCGGCAGGACGCTCGACGCCGAGCCCGGTTCTTCGAGTCCTACCTCAACGACCTGATAGTCCGCGACATCCGCCAGATCTCCGAGATCGAACGTACGGACGAGCTGCGCGGGATGCTGCGGGTGCTGGCGGCGGCGACGGGTGGCCTCCATGTCGGTCGGCGCCTCGCGAGCAATCTCGCAATCTCCGAGGCGACCGTCCGGAGGTATGTCACGGCACTGGAGACGGTGTATGCCATCCGCCGTATCCCGGCGTGGTCGAGCAATCTGACGACACGCGCGACGTCGACGCCGAAAATCATCTTCGTCGACGCGGGGATCGCTGCGCACCTCACCGGTATGGATCTGCGCCGAGCATCCCACCCGACGGCGAACGTGGGTCCGCTCATCGAGAACTTTGTCCTGGGTGAACTGGCACGGCAGCTTACCTGGGCCGAGCAACCGGTCTCCCTCCATCACTATCGGGACCGGGACGGCAACGAGGTGGACGCGGTGCTCGAACGGGCATCAGGCGAGCTCGTCGGAGTGGAGGTCAAGGCATCCGAGACGGTGCGCGCGGAGGACTTCCGCGGACTGCGCCGGCTGGCCGACCAGGTTGGTGATCGCTTCCGTGCTGGCTACGTCCTCTATACCGGTTCGAGGATTCTCCGCTTCGGGCCCCGCCTGCGGGCGGCCCCGATCTCCGCGCTGTGGACTACCAGGGCCGGCTCGGCCCTGCCCGCGGTCTGAATGCCGCTGTCCTGGCCTGGCCAGGGTTCGTCGGGCCAGGGTTGCGCGATATGTTCGGGTGTCGCGCAGGCACGGCAGTCCATTAGTCGCACGACCGGAATCCGGGGGGCCGTCATGACCAGCACGTCGTCTCAGCCGCTGCTGCGCGACGTCATCGACATCCCGGAGCGGACGTCGGACAGCGACTTCGTCCTCAGGCTCACCGAGGGCGTCGCCGACGCGGCCGCGACGATGCGCGACTACGTGCTGACCGACCGGCTGGTGCATAACTTCGACGAGGCGCTCGGCCTGATCGCGCAGGCGGTGAGCACTGGCGGGTCCAAGGGCGTCTACCTGCACGGCTCGTTCGGCTCCGGCAAGTCGCACTTCATGGCGGTGCTGCACGCGCTGCTGCGCGGCGAGCCCGCCGCGCGGGCGCTCGACGACCTGGCGTCCGTCCTCGGCAAGCACGACGGCGATCTGGCCGGCAGGAAGTTCCTGCTCGTCCCGTTCCACATGCTGGGCGCGAAGTCCATCGAGCAGCGGGTCCTCGGCGGCTACGCCGACCACCTCCGCGCGCTGCACCCAGGGGCACCGATCCCGGCGGTGCACCGGGCCGAGGCGTTGCTCGACGAGGCCCGGGGCCTGCGCGCGAAGGTCGGCGACGCGGCCTTCCTCGAGGAACTGAACCGCGCGGGCTCGGGTAGCGGCGAGGAAGGGGAGCCGGAGGAGGACGAGTGGGGCGACGACGCCTCCTGGACGACCGCCGAGCTGGACGCGGCGCTGGCCCCGACCGGCGCGGACGCGGCGGCGCGGCGCCGGCTCACCTCCGACCTGCTCGCGACCTGGTTCCCGAACACCTACCGTGACCTGCGCGAGGACGCCGAGGGCTTCATCTCCCTCGACCAGGGCCTGAGCGAGATCGCCCGGCACGCGAAGGACCTGGGCTACGACGCGGTCATCCTGTTCCTCGACGAGCTGATCCTCTGGCTCGCCAACAACATGGGTGACCAGGCGTTCGTCTCCCGGGAGGTCCAGAAGGTCACGAACTTCGTCGAGGGCGGGCTCGGCGTCCGGCCGATCCCGGTGGTCAGCTTCATCGCCCGGCAGCGCGACCTGCGGGAGCTGGTCGGCGAGTCGATCGCCGGCGACGTCCGGCTGAGCTTCCTCGACGTGCTCACCCTGGCCGACGGCCGGTTCGACAAGATCATCCTGGAGGACCGCAACCTGCCGCTGATCGCCAACCGGCGGCTGCTGCGCGCGAAGGACGCCGCCGCGGCGGCGCAGATCGAGAAGGCCTTCGAAGCGACGGCGAAGGTCCGCGCCGAGGTGTGGGACACGATGCTCGGCGGCAGCGCCCAGCTCGGCGCCGACCGGGACGCGTTCCGGCTCTCCTACCCGTTCAGCCCGGCGTTCATGGACACCCTCGTCCACGTCTCCTCCGCCCTGCAGCGCAACCGGACCGCGCTCAAGCTCATGCGCCAGCTGCTCGTCGCGCAGCGCGACGAGCTGCGCCTGGGCCAGGTCATCCCGCTGGGCGACCTGTGGGACGTCATCACCCGGGGCGGGGACGCCCCGTTCACCGACGTACTCAAGGTCGAGTTCGAGGCGGCGCAGCGGCTCTACCACCGCAAGCTGCGGCCCTACCTGCTCGACGCGGAAGGCCTCGACGAGGACGTTCTCGCCCTGGTACGCCGCGACCAGGCGACCGGCGCCGCCGTCGACGGGCAGCTGGCCGTCAGGGTTCGCCGGTTCACCGCCGACGACCGGCTGGTCAAGACACTGCTGCTCTCCGCACTGGCGCCGAGCGTGCCGGCGCTGCGCAACCTGACACCGCGGCGGCTGTCCGCGCTCAACCACGGCAGCATCACCAGCCCGATCCCCGGCGGTGAGGCCGGCGTCGTCGGAAAGAAGGTCGAACGCTGGGCCGGCCAGTTCGGCGAGATCAAGTACCTGCCGGTCGAGGGCGGCGGTGATCCGGGTGTCGGCCTGGAGCTGGTCGACGTCGAGATCGACGGCATCCTGAACCAGACGACCGCCTACGACAGCGGCGGTACCCGCCGCGCCCTGGTCCGCAGGCTGCTCGTCGAGGAGCTGGGCGTCACCGTCACCGGCGATGCCTACGGCGACCGGCTCGATCTGGTGTGGCGGGGCTCCCGGCGCTCCGTCGAGGTCGTCTTCGGCTCGCTGCGCGGCCCGGAGCTGCGCGACGACCAGCTGGAGCCGATCGATCCACAAGCGTGGCGGCTGGTGGTCGACTACCCGTTCGACGATGCCGGCAGGCCGCCGGTGGATGCGCGGGCCCGGGTCGAGCGCCTGCGCAGCGGCGGGACCTCACACCGGACGGTCTGCTGGATCCCCGCCGACCTGACCGCCGCCCGGCTCGCCGATCTCGGGATGCTTGTCCGGCTCGACCACCTGCTCAACCGGAACCGGTTCGACAGCCACGCCCAGCACCTGAGCGCCGACGACCGGCAGCGCGCCCGCGGCGTGCTGAAGAGCCGGTACGACGCGCTGCTGACGAAGACCCGTGCCCTGATTCGCATGGCCTACGGGCTGGCGAAGCGCGAGGAGTCCGACGTCAGCGACTACTCGGACTGGCTGCGCACCCTGTGGCCGGGGCTCACCCCCACGCTGGCCTTCGGGGCGACGTTTCGGGACGCCGCGCGGCGACTCGCCGGGGACCTGCTGGCCGACCAGTTCCCCGGCCACCCCGACCTCGACCCCGACCAGACCGGCCAGCCCGCCAAGCCCGCCGACTTCAGGCTCGTCCTGTCCTACGTGACGAAGGCGGCCGAGGCCAGCGGCAACTCCGTCGAGGTCGCCCGAAGCGACCGGGTGCCGATGCGGCGGCTCGCGCCGGCACTGCGCCTCGGAATCATGCACGAGGTGCGTTTCGAGCTCGGCCGGGAGTGGGTCGACCACTTCACCCGGAAGGCGGCGCAGGCCGCGGCCGGTGGCTCCGGCAGCTCCGGCGGACCCAGCGGCTCCGGCGGCGCGACCGGCGAGCTGCGGGTGGCCGACCTGCTGACCTGGATCGACGAGCCGAAGCCGCGTGGCCTGGACAGCCCGGTCGCCGCGCTGATCGTCGCCGCGTTCGCCGAGCAGACCGACCGCGCCTGGTACCGGTACGGCGGGATCCTTCCCGCCCCGCCGGAGCTGACCGCCGGGATCAAGGACATGACGCTGCGCGAGCAGCCGCTGCCAAGCCCCGAGGACTGGGCCGGCGCCTGCCAGCGGGCCCAGGTCCTCTTCGGTGTGCAGCCGCCGTCGCTGCGGCGCGGTCGGCTGATCCGCACGTTCGCCGACGAGCTGGTGAAGAAGGCCCGGGAGCACGTCACGCCGACGCGGGACCTGGTGACCGCGCTGGATGAACACGCCGCCGATCTCGGCCTCAGTCCGCGGACCGGCGCTGCGGTGGAGCCCGACGGCGCCACCACGGGACGTCTTCGTACCGCCCGAGCGGCCCACGACCTGGTCGCGGCGCTGGACAGCGCGAAGGCCGGCACGGAGGTCGTCACGCGGCTGGCGCATGCCGATCTCGCCGGCCCGGCGGAGCGGCTCGCGCGCAGCATCAGCCGCGCCGAGGCCGTCGCCAGCGCTGTCAGGTCCGCCCCCTGGGGCGAGATGTTCGGCATGATCGCAACCCTGCCGGAGCCGTACCAGACGGAGGCCCAGGAGATCCTCGGGCGCATCCGGACCGCGGGCGCCGCCGAGGAGCTGACGACCCCGCTCGCCGGCGTGCTGGCCAACGCCCGGGCTGAGGCGACCCAGCTCATGCGCCGCGCCGTCAGCGCGCCACCCGTCGACCCACGGGCCTCCGACCCGACTCCGCCCCCACCGACGACGTCCCCACCGACGACGTCCCCACCGGGGACACACCCACCGGGGACACACCCACCGGGGACGCCGCTGACGGGCCAGCCGCCGGTGGCGACCAACCGGAACGGCGCGACGGGTCCTGGACAGGGAACCAGTCCTCCGGCTCTGCGGCAGTGGCGCGTGCGGCCCGCGGAGCTGGACCGGGCCTTCGCCGCTGTCCGGGAGTACGTCGGTGACCAGCCCGGCGAGGTCGAGATCATCTGGCGACCGGCACGGTGAGCGTCGTGTCACCCGCGGCCAGCCCGACGGGCTCCGGTACACCCGCACCACTGATCACCAGGGCGATGCTGGACGGCCGGATCACCCGACTGCCGCGCGGATCGGCCGGCACTGGCGAGCGGCCGCGGATCCTGCTGGTGCGGGCACAGCCCGAGTGGTCAGGTCCTGGCGACCTGGTCGTCGGCGGTCGGCCGGTCCGAGTCGTCGCCTGCGTCTCGCCGCTCGGCGTGCTGGAGCAGGTCGCGCGCTGGGGACAGGCGCCGGTGCCGGGCGGCTGGCTCGTGCTGCTCACCGACGCCGATGAGGAGACCCTGGGCGACACCGTGCTCGCCCAGGTCCACCGCCAGCGAGTCGAGGTGATCGAGCCGTGGGCCGCGGTCGTGGAGGACTTCGGCGCTGCCCAGCTCGACCCGCGACTGCGCACCCATCCCTACCGCTGGATGGCCAGGGCGCTACTCGAGGCACGTCCGCCCGCCGGCTGGCCGTGCCGACCAGGCGGTGTCCTCAGCCTCGAGGACGCACTGGCGGAGCTCACCACCGTCCGGCTCGGCCTGACCGAGCTGGGCCTCGGCGCCGCCGACCTCGACATCGCCACCCTGCTGCGCTGGACAACCGTCCCCGGGGCGACCGAGGCATTGCGCCGGCTCGGCGAGGAAGAGCGCTCCGGCATCGCCCTGTTCCTGCGGGAGCGGACCGGGCACGCGGGGCGCGCGCTGACGACGCTGGTCGTCGCCGGCAACGGCGAGCGTGCCCTGGCCCTCGGCCTGGTCTGCGACTGCCTGTGGCCCGGCACCCACGACCGCGCCGCCGGCCTGGACGCCGCGGCCGTCGAGCGGGCCAAGGGTCGGGTGGAACGCTACTTCGGCGACACCCAGCTCGACGACGAGACCATGCGCCGGTTCGCCGACGCGGTCCGTGAGGCCGTCCGCACCGGCCTGAACACGCCCGACGATCTGGTCGGGCTCCTGGACACCGCCGATCGGCTTCTCGACGAGCTCGACGCGCGGGCCGCCGGCGCGACCAGCGACATCCTGCGGGCCGGGTTCGACCACCGGCTGGCCGCCGTCGCCGCGACACTGCGCGGTTTTCTGGCTGCCGCCGAATCCGGCATACACCACACGTTCCTACAGACCGCTGCCCGCGAGGTCGCGACCGCCGTCGACGTCCTGCGGGAGCATCTGCTCGCCGGCCTGGAGACCGGGCAGCTGGAGCGGGCCGAGATGGCAGCCCGCGTTGCCGGCTGGCTCGCTGGTCGGCCGGTGGACGGCCCCGGCACGCTCGCGGCCGCGCTGGACGGCTATCTCGACGACGCGGCCTGGGCCGATGTCGCACTCGGGCAGCTGGCCGTCGGCGACCCGTCGCCCACGGTCGGCGCCGTCTACGGCGACCTGTACCGGGCCGCGGTCCAGAGGCGGCGTGCCCTCGACGCCCGCTTCGCCAGCCTGCTCGCGGACTGGACGACGACCGGCATCCTGCCGGGCGAGGCCGAGGACGCGCCGCTGGGCATCGAGGAGGTCCTTGACCGCGTGGTCGCCCCCGTCATCACGGCCCGGGGCAAGGCCCTGCTCGTCGTGCTCGATGGGATGAGCGCCGCCGTCGCCATCCAGCTCGCAGCCGCACTGCGCCGCGAGCGGTGGGAGGAATGCGACCCGCTCGGCGGCAGCGAGGGCGGCGCCCCCCGGCGGCGGACCGCACTCGCCGCCCTGCCGACTCTGACTGAGACGTCGCGTGCCTCGCTGCTTGCCGGCCGTCTCATGACGGGCGACAAGGCGAAGGAGAAGAGCGAGTTCGAGTCGCACCCGCGCTGGCGTCGGCGCGCGGTCCGGTTGTTCCACCACGCTGACCTCGACGGTACGCCGGGCTCCGCACTCGGCCGGGAGCTCAGCGACGAGCTGACCTCGAACACCCCGCTCGTCGCCATCGTCATCAACACCATCGACGACCTGCTGGACAAGGGCCGACAGCGCGACGACGGCGGCTGGAGCCTCGCCGACGTCGGCAGGCTGCGCACCATCCTGCGCTACGCGCAGACCGCGGGCCGCGCCGTGATCCTGACCAGCGACCACGGCCACGTTCTCGACCACGGCCACGTTCTCGACCACGGCGCGTCGCCGATGGCAGCTGAGGATGACGCCTCGGCGCGCCACCGCGTCCCGGTTGACGGCGTCTCCACGGACGTTCGTGACGGCGAGGTCACGCTCGCCGGGCCGCGGGTGCTCGTGCCCGGTAGTCGAATCGTCGCGTTGTGGGACCCGGCGCTGCATTATCGGGGTGCGAGGGCCGGCTACCATGGCGGCGCGTCGGCGGCGGAGGTGACCGTGCCCGTGTTGGCGTTCCTGCCGTTCCGCCTGTCAACGGCGTCGACAAGCCGCGATGTGCCGGCGGGCTGGCGGCTGCTGCCCGATCAGCGACCCCGCTGGTGGTCGCTGGAGCACCAGGACCTGCTCGCCGGGCTCGGCGGCGACGACACCGCGATCGTCGGTCGAAGCCCCGCCGACCTCCCTCCCGTCACCGCGCCGGCGACGCAACCACGCAGGCGGCCCAAGGCGGCCAGGGCGCAGGCCGGCCCCGCGCTGTTCGACCTGCCGGAAGAGCCGGCGCCGGCCGCGACGCCCGCGCCCGCCGAGACCGCGCCGACCACCAGCGCGCCGCCGACGGGCGCCGACGTGCTCGTCGCCGCGTTGCTGGCCAGCGAGCTGTTCCAGTCCCAGCTCGGCGGCCTGGCACGGCGGGTGCCGGTCGAGAAGGTGGAGGCGGCGGTGCGGGCGTTGCTCGACGCGGGTGGCACGCTGGCGAGCAGCGTCGTCGCCGAGCGGGCCGGGGAGTTGGCGCATCGCGCCGCCGGCTTCGCCGTCAACCTGCAACGCGTCTTCAACGTCGACAACTACCCGGTGTTGGAGCCGCTCGACGACGGGCACACCCTTCGGCTCAACGTGGATCTGTTGCGCCAGCAGTTCGGGCCGCTCGCATGACCGGCGCCGCTGTGAGCGCCGCGCGGCGACGCGAGGTCCTGGACGCGCTGCGGCGCGGAGTGGTGCCGGCCGCGGGGCTGGATCTGCTGGCCGTCGGGCTGGACAGGTTCGAGCGGTCCGTGGCCGAGGACCTGGCCGCGGTCGCGTCGGGCGGGTCGGTGTTCAAGGCGGTGCGGGGCGAGTACGGGTCGGGGAAGACGTTCGTCACCCGATGGCTGGCCGAGCGGGCGAAGAAGGCGGGGCTGGCGACGGCCGAGGTGCAGATCTCGGAGAACGAGACGCCGCTGCACAAACTGGAAACGGTCTACCGGCGACTCACCGAGCGGCTCGCCACGTCGACGTTTCCGCCAAGCGCGTTGCGCAATGTCGTCGATGGCTGGTTCTACGCGCTGGAGGAGGACGTCCTCACCGCTGACGACCGGGCAGGTGACGATCCGGCCGCGTTGGAGAAGGCGGTGGGCGAGCTGTTCGACCGGCGGCTGCTCGGCGTCGGTCGAACAGCGCCGGCGTTCGCCGCCGCGCTGCGCGGCTACCGGTCCGCGCTCGTCGGCGGGGACGAGGCGACCGCCTCGGCCCTGCTTGCCTGGCTCGGTGGGCAGCCGCACGTCGCCGCCAGTGCCCGCCGGGCCGCCGGTGTGCGTGGCGACCTGGACCATTTTGGGGCGCTGGGTTTCGTGCAGGGTCTGCTCGTCGTGCTGCGCGACAGCGGCTTCAAGGGGCTGCTCGTCGTCCTGGACGAGGTCGAGACGCTGCAGCGGGTCCGCTCCGACGCGCGCGACAAGGCGCTGAACGCGCTGCGCCAGCTCATCGACGAGGTGCAGGGCGGGCGCTTCCCCGGGCTGCACCTGGTGATCACGGGGACGCCCGCGTTCTACGACGGGCCGCAGGGAGTGCAGCGGCTGGCGCCGCTCGCGCAGCGGCTGGCGACCGACTTCTCCACCGACCCGAGGTTCGACAATCCGCGTGCGGTGCAGATCCGGCTCACCGGCTTCACCGAGGGGTCGCTCGTCGAACTCGGCGGGCGGGTCCGGGAGCTGTTCGCCGGTGGCACCTCGCCCGAGGCCGCAGCCCGCATCGAGAAGCTGGTCGACGACGCCTACCTCGCCGAACTGGCCGGCGCGGTCGCGGGCCGGCTCGGTGGCAGGGTCGGGGTCGCGCCGCGGCTGTTCCTGAAGAAGCTCGTCGCCGACGTTCTCGACCGTGTCGACCAGCACGCCGACTTCGACCCGCGCCGGGACTACCCGCTGACTCTGCGCAGGGCCGAGATGACGGACCTGGAGCGCAACCTCGCGGGACGGGCCGCCGCCTCAGCCGACGACATCGACCTGGACCTGGATTGACGGATCACCCGGTCACGGCACCGCCGGACGCTCCCGACCCACCCGACCCGTCGGACCTGCTGCATCCGGTGGTGCTGCACCACATTGTGAACTCGTTGCAGTGGCCCGGGCTGCGGCCACTGCAGGAGGCCGCGGTCGCGCCGCTGCTCGGCGGGTCGGATGCGTTGCTGCTGGCGCCGACGGCCGGGGGCAAGACCGAGGCGGCGATGTTCCCGACGCTGTCGCGGATGGCGTCCGAGAACTGGCAGGGCACATCCGTTCTCTACGTCTGCCCGCTCAAGGCGCTGCTGAACAACCTGGCGCCCCGGCTGGAGACGTACACTGGCTGGCTCGGGCGCCGGGCCGCCGTCTGGCACGGGGACGTGACGACCAGCCGACGGGAACGGATCCGCCGCGAACGGCCCGACGTCCTGCTCACCACGCCCGAGTCGCTCGAAGCGATGCTGGTCAGCGTCCGCACCGATCACCGCGGCTTCTTCGCCGGTGTACGAACTGTGATCGTCGACGAGGTGCACGTCTTCGCGGGTGACGACCGGGGCTGGCACCTGCTGGCCGTACTGGAACGGCTGCGACGGATCATGGCGGCGGAAGCGGCCGAAGCGGGCGCGGTCCCGCCCGAGCTGCAGGTGGTGGGCCTGTCTGCGACCGTCGGCAACCCGGCCGACCTGCTTCGCTGGCTTCAGGGCTCCGGCGTCGGTCGCCGGCCCGGGCGTGTGGTCGCGCCGGACGTGCCGATCGCGTCCGCATCGGCGGGCAGTCCGCCGCCGGGCGAGATCGAGCTCGACCACGTGGGCTCGGTGCCGAACGCGGCCCAGGTACTTGCCACCTTGCACCAGGGCGAGAAGCGACTCGTCTTCTGCGACTCGAAGCAGCTCGTCGAACTGCTCGGCAGCGAACTGCGCGCTCGCGGCGTGACCACGTTCCTCTCGCACGCGTCCCTGTCCGTAGACGAGCGGCGCCGCTCCGAAGAGGCGTTCACCGAGGCCCGCGACTGCGTGATCGTCGCGACCAGCACGCTGGAACTGGGCATCGACGTCGGCGACCTCGACCGCGTGATCCAGGTGAACGCCCCTGGCTCGGTCGCGTCCTTTCTCCAACGCCTCGGCCGGACCGGGCGCCGGCCAGGAACCGTCCGCAACTGTCTCCTCCTGACCCTCGCCGAGGACGCGCTCGTCCAGGCCGCCGGCCTGCTGCTGCTGTGGCGACGAGGCTGGGTCGAGCCTGTCATCGCCCCACCCGAGCCACGGCACATCGTCGCCCAGCAACTGCTCGCCTACTGCCTCCAGGAGAGCAAGGTCGGTGACCGGCTCTGGGCCGACGAATGGAACGGCCTTGCGCCCTTCGACCGATCCGCCGAACCGATCGTCCGCCACCTCGTCCGTCTGGGATTCCTCGACTCCGACGGCGGCATGCTGTTCGTCGGCCCAGAAGCCGAACGCCGCTTCGGCCACCGGCACTTCTCCGAGCTGACCGCTGTCTTCACCGCGGCACCCGAGTTCACCGTCCTCCACGGCCGCACCGAGATCGGCCGCACCGACCCGATGCTCCTCTGCGATCCGGTCGAAGGTCCGCGGCTGCTCCTGCTCGCCGGCCGCAGCTGGCGCGTGACCCACACCGACTGGAAACGCCGCCGCTGCTTCGTCGAACCCGCCGACAGCGGGGGCCGTGCCCGCTGGACCAGCACCCTCCCGCCACTGTCCTTCGCCATGGTCAGAGCCATACGTGAGGTTCTACTGGGAGCCGATCCCCAGGTCGCGATGACCAGACGCGCCGCCGCGCACCTGGCCGGGATCCGCGAGAAGCACACCGACCTCGTCCACCCCGCCGGCACCGTGATCGTGCGTGAAGCGGAAGCCGACGTTCGTTGGTGGACCTGGGCCGGTCACCTCGCCAACCGCACCCTCATCGCCTCCCTGGGCGACCTTGCCGACCCCCGCCAGAACCCCGACGAAGCGTTTGTTCGGCTACGTTCTGACCTGATCCCGGCTATGTGGAAGGCCGCGACTCCGGATCTGGAGAAGCGGCTGTGTCTACCCCACGTGGACGAGCAGGCCCTGGCTGGGCTGAAGTTCAACGCGGCCCTCCCACCGCGCCTGGCCGAAGCCACCCTCGCCACCCGTCTGGCCGACCTTTCCGGCGCCAGAGCGGTTCTCGCCGAACCGGTCCGCTGGTACATCAGTGGGCGCGACTCCTGAGCTGCCGCGGTGCCACCCGGCCGCGCGATCGCCGCCGGCTCACTCGGGGCTGAGGCGGCCACGGCTGCGGGCAGCGGGGCGGCTGGGGCGGAGGCGGGCGATGCCGCCGGAGGACACTACTCCCAGCGAACGGAATCCGCCTGGTCGAGGCGCGGGAGCCGGCCGAACCACGGGTTGGCACCGGGGTGGCCGATGTTGACCACGAGGATGGAGTGCCAGCTGCCGTCCGGGAAGAACTCGACGTCGAGGCCGGCGGCGTCGAAGCCGGCCATCGGTCCGGCGGCGAGGCCGAGGGCGCGGACCGCGAGGATGAAGTAGCCGGCCTGCAGGGTCGCGTTGAAGGTGCCGGTGCTGGTCCGCAGCTGCTCGTTGGCCTCGAAGGCGTCCTTCGCCTCGGGCCGGAACGGCAGCAGGGCGGGGATGTGCTCGTGGAATCGCATGTCGACGGCGAGGACGGCCACGGCGGGAGCGGACGCCGTCTTGGCCCTGTTGCCCTCGCTGATGTGTGGGAGCAGGCGCTCCCGCCCCTCGTCGGTGCGCACGTAGAGGACGCGCAGCGGCTGGGTGTTGGAGCCGGTCGGCGCCCACTTCGCCAGGTCCCAGATGGTTGCCAGCTCGGCGTCGCTGACCGGCGTCGGCGCGAACGTGTTCGCGGTGCGGGCGTCGGTGAACAGCACCGCTCGCCCCGCGTCGTCGAGCGTGCCCAGCACCGGCGGCTCGACGTCGGTGAGCTCGGTCATGTCATGTGCTCCTGGTGGTTTCCGTCGGTACAGGGTGGCCCGGCCAGACCGGCGGCGGTACTCGCCCGCGTCGGGTCCGCACGGCGCCCGGTCAGCAGCAGGTTCCCGCAGCGGCGATGGCGCGACTTCAGCAGGATTTTCTTGACGCGACAAGTGAATCTAGCCACAGAGAGGTTGAAGTGTCAAGTTTTGGGACGCTAGAGTGGTTCGATGGATGAGAAGGACGGGCGGGAAGCCTGCGCGGAGATGTGGCTGGACGCGGAGCAGCAGGCCGCATGGCGAGCCGTGGTGCAGCTGTTGACGAAGCTTCCCGCCGCACTCGAGAGCGACTTACAGCGCACCGCCGGCCTCACCCGGTACGAGTACGAGGTGCTGTCCCTGCTGTCGGAGTCCGGCGCGCTGACTCTCCAGATGTCGGAGCTGGCTGCGGGGACGCACGCCTCCCTGTCCCGGCTCTCCCACGTGGTCGCCCGCCTGGAGCGGCGGGGGTGGGTCACCCGCCAGGCCTGCCCGACCGACGGCCGGGCCTTCCACGCGGTGCTGACGGAATCCGGCCTGGCCAAGGTCGTCGAGGCCGCCCCGCATCACGTGCGCGCCGTGCGCGAGCTGGTCGTCGACGCACTCTCCCCCGCCCAGCTACGCCAGCTGGCCGCCGCGGCAGCCCGGATCGGACGGCGGGTCGACGAGCGGACCACCACCCGCGCGCCCGAGGGAACCCGCCGCTGACGCGGGACGTCCGGGTGCGACAGGGCGCCCCGTTACCGATGGCCTGACCATTATAAGATCATCTGTATATACTGATTGTATGGGTATCGATGAGATGCGTGAGCCCACCTTTCTGGTGCTGGCCGCGCTCGCCGACGGAGCCAAACACGGGTACGCGCTGATCCACGACATCGCCGCGATCTCCGAGGGTCGGGTGACGCTACGAGCTGGGACGCTGTATGCCGCGCTCGATCGGCTGACCGGGGAGGGGCTGGTGCGCCAGAGCAGCGAGGAGGTGGTCGACGGCCGCCTCCGCCGGTACTACGACCTCACCGATACGGGTGCCGAGGTCCTCGCTGCCCAGGTTGACCGGCTTCGGTCGAACGCCGCCGCGGCCGAGCGCCGGCTTCGTTCCCGCCTGCACCCGGGGGGCGCGACGGCATGACGCAGACCCGGCTCGAGGTCGCCTACCGCCGACTGCTGCGGCGCTATCCGTCTCGCTGGCGGCAGGATCACGGCGACGAGCTCGTCGCCACCCTGCTGGACCTGGCCGACGCGGGCGGCCGCACCAGGCCGAGCCCGGCTGACGTCGTGGATCTCGTCGCCCATGGTCTGGCTGCTCGGCTGGGCGCCTCGTTGGGCCTGGTGCCCGTGGTGGTGCGGCACCGGGTCGCGATTCTGGCGTTGGCGTCCCTGGCCGCGCTGTCAACCGACCTGTTCGTCATCGCGGAGGCGCTGCCGGATCCGTGGCCGGCATACGCGGGATATATGGCTGGCGGTGGTCTGACCTTCGGCCCGTTCGTCACCATCGGCGCCGCGATCTATCCGCTGCCGGTGGCCGCCCTCGCCGCCGTCCAGGGCGGGGTAACCATCCTGATGTCCACGGGTAAGATCACTCACCTACAGGCCGCGTTGGACACCTCGCTGGAACTGCTACGGGCCAGCGCCTGATCGCAGGAGCACCTCACTGCCGTCAGCGTGGCCGGGTACGACGGGCTGGAAGCCGTCAGACTGGCTGTGGATGCGCGTGGGTTGACGTTATCGGCCCGCCTCCGCGGGCGGGTTTCTCGGGTGGGCGGAGAGGATGGCCTGGGCGGTGTTGCGGCCGCTGGCGCCCCAGACACCGGCGCCGGGGAAGGTGCCGGCGCCGGTGAGGTAGAGGCCGGCGACGGGGGTGCGGTAGCGGCTGAGTTCGCGGGGACGGCCGAGCAGACCGGCGACGACGCTTCCCGGGAAGGACGGGGCGTAGCCGCGGGGCATGGCGAACTCACGCTCGTAGTCCGGTGGGGTCATGGCCCGCCAGTCGCGCACGGCGGAAAGGAGCGCCGGGTCGCCGAGGGAGGCCAGGCGGCGCAGCCATGACCAGGGCCTGGCCGGATCGGACCAGCCGCCGGGCAGCCCGTACGGGGTCCAGAGCACCTCCAGGCTGAGCAGGTGCGCGTCCGGTGCCGGCCGCATCGCCGGGTCGAGGACGGACGGGGTGTTCAGCAGGAACATCGGCGGGTCGCTGACCTCGCCGCGGGCGCGGGCCGCCGCGGCGGCGACCTGCTGCTCCGGGGTGGGGCTGACGGTGACGGTCGGCACGAGATGCTCGTCTTCCGGCAGCACGTCGTCGGGAATCTCCGCGGTCGCGCGCAGGGATGGCAGGGCGGTGACGACGGCGTCGAGCTTCGACTCGTAGCCGTCGGCCGAGGGTAGCGCGGCCCAGTGAGCGTGCAGCCGGGCGGCGGCGGGGACGCCGTCGAGCCAGTCGACGACGACGGTGCGGGGGTCGGTGGCGGTGACCACCGTGCCCGCGGCGATACGCCGGCCGTCGGCAAGGCGGACCCCCCGCACCCGGCCATCGCGGACCAGGACACCGCCCACCCGGGCCCCGGTGACCAGCTGCCCACCGTAAGAGCGCACGCATTCGGCGAGCGCCGCGGGCAGCGCGCCGCTGCCGCCCACGGGCCGCCCGACGCCGATGAGATGGCGCAGGGCGAACCCGAGGGCACCGAGGCCGCTGCCGGGCGCGTCCGGTCCAAGTCCCCACACCGCCGGGCCGTTCGTGCAGGCCGCGGCGATCAGCCACGGCGGCAGGCCGAACCCGCCGAGGACGTCGATGAGGCTGCGCCGGGCCCAGGACAGGACGGTGCCCGCGCCGCGCAGCCGGTTGCGGGCGGCGCTCGCGGCGATGGCGACACCGGTTGGCCGACTCGCCTGGACGTCGGCGACGAGGCGGGCGGCGGGCAGCGCGACGGCCAGGTAGCGACGGTAGGCGTCCGCCGCCGTGAGGTCCGTTCGGGCCAGGCCGTCGAGGGTCCGCTCGGCGCTGCGCCACTGGACGAAGGCGGGCTCGTCGCCCCAGCCGATCGCGATGCCCATCGGGTCGACATCGAGGTAGCGCAGGCCATGGGCGCCGAGGGCCAGCTCGTCGACGATGCCACTGGCGAGGATCATCGTGTGGTCGCAGTTGCAGATGTTCACCCGGGCGCCGATGGCATCGACCGTCGACGCGCAGCCGCCGAGCTCGTCGCGGGCCTCGACCACGACGACCGAACGGCCTGCCCGCGCCAGGTAGGCCGCGCAGGCCAGCCCGTTGTGCCCGCCCCCGACCACGACCACATCTGCCCGCGCGGGCAGCTCGTCCCGCGCGGGTGCGCCGCCCTGACCGGGCGCCGACACCGCTCGGCCGAGTGACGCGATCCGGCCAGATGACGCGGTCCGGTCAGGTGACGCGGTCCGGTCAGGCGGTATGGCCCGAACGGGCGGCGCTGCGGCCCGTATGCGCGGGAGGCGGGTTTGGCCGGACCGTGCCTCCGTCCGGATGGGCGGGTAGCTGGTCATCCGGAGGGGCGTGGTCGGGTGTCGAAGCGGGCGATCTCGGCCAGGGACTGGCCCGCCGTGGTCACCATCGCCTCATGGAGCTGCTTGCCGCGTTCGGCGGTGGCGCCGGTCGGGTCGCCGATCGTGCCATCGGTGCCGAAGTCGTCGCTGAGCCAGGCGAACGACACCGGGCCGCCGAAGCGGACCCGCTCGTAGCCCGTGAGCTGCTCGGGAACGCCGCGCCGGGCGAGGTCGAGGCGGACGAGGTCGGGTCGCAGATGCAGCAGCAGCGACGTCTCGTCGAGGCCGGCGTGGATGCCCATGCCGAGTTCGGAGGCAGGTGAGGTGCCGCCGTGGTCGGCGGGCAGCGAGGGGTGCATGACGAAGGTGCGCAGCCCGTGGGCGAGGCGGGCGTCGCGGGCGGCGACCTGCAGCAGCGCGCTGTTGCCGCCGTGGCCGTTGAGGAACACCAGCCGGCGGGCCGGCGTCGTCGCGAGGCAGCGGGCCACGTCGTCGAGGACGGCGAGCAGGGTCGCGGCGGACAGCCACATCGTGCCCGCCGACCAGGCGTGCTCGTTGGACTTCGAGTAGGCGAGCGTCGGCAGCAGCCACAGGTCGTGGGCGTCACCGAAGGCGTCGACGGCGTCGCGGGCGAGCGTCTCGGCGACGACGAGGTCGGTGGACATCGGCAGGTGCGGCCCGTGCTGCTCCACCGACCCGATCGGCAGCACCGCCACCGCGCCCGGCGACAGCGCGGCGATCTCGGGCGCCCGCAGGTCGGCGAACCGGCGGCTCATGCCAGCTCCCGCTGCTGCTCGCGGGCCGCCGTCGGTGCTGGCACCTCCGGTGCTGACGCGCCCGGGGACGGGCTGGCCACCCCAGAGGGCAGCAGGGGCAGGACGTCGCGGCTGAACCGTTCCATCTGCTCGCGCACCCTCGGGTAGGGGTCGCCGGGCATGCCGGGGAAGATCACCAGGTCGGTGAGGCCGAGCAGGTCGTCGAGCTCGGCGATGTGGGCGGCGACGTCGGCGGGGGTGCCGACCGCCCAGGGGCCCTGCGCCATCGAGTCCTCCAGTCGGGGGACGAAGTCGCCGCCCGCGGGTAGTCCGTCCGGGCCGAGGTAGCCGCGTCCCCAGCCGTAGGGGGCCAGGAAGCGCCAGAACTCGTCATGGCCCGGTCGGACCAGGGCCATCGCGGCCTCCCGGGTATCGGCGACGGCGACGTTGAGGACGAGCATCCGCCGCTCGCCGCGGGCCAGCGGACGGCCGTGGACCTGCTCGAACGTCGCCGCGAAGGCATGCCAGTCTGCGGCCAGGCGCCCGCGTTCCTTCAGCCAGAACACCCCGCCGAGGCCGCGGGTCGGCACCGCGCGCAGCGTCGGCGGGCTGGTCACGGCCTGCCACGTCTCGTACGGGTAGCGCGGACGGGGGATGAGGGTCAGCTCGCGGACCTCGCCGCCGCGGTCGGGGATGCCGGGCGGCGGGAGCTGGAAGTGCCGGCCCTCGTAGCGGAACCGCTCGGTGCTCATCGCGAGGTGCAGAACGTCGAGGCTCTCCTGGGTGATCTCGCGGTTGAGCGTGTCGGCGGCCGCAGCGGCCGGGTTGTCGTAGGAGCCGACGGACAGGGCACCGGCCGTCAGCGGCAGCATCTCCCGCGGAACCGTGCCCCGGCCGACACCGAGGATGCCGCGCCCGCCGGAGAGGTTGTGCAGGACCGCGAAATCCTCGGCCAACCGCAGCGGATGCCACTGGCCGACGACGTTGAACATGGTGCCGATCCGGATCCGGTTCGTCCGCGCGGCCAGGAACGCGGAGAACATCAGCCCGTTGGGCACCACCTCGTAGCCCTCGTGCTGGAAGTGGTGCTCGGTCAGCCAGAAGCTGTCATAGCCGAGCCGTTCCGCGAGCTCGCCGCAGGCCAGCAACTCCCGGTGGGCGTGCTCGACGTCCGCCTGCCCGTAGCGTCGCTCGGTCGGCTCGATACCGCCGGCCCCCGCATCATCCATCTCGACGCCGCCGAACAGGAACACGCCGATCCGCACGCCACCTCCGCAGCCATCCGACATCCGACATCCGTGTTGATGGGATCAACATCCCGAGGCAGTCCATGCTGCTGTGACCGGGTGACAGTGCCGTCAGGCCCGCATTTCGTCGACGCTAAACCTCACGTCGCGCCGAGAACCCGACGACAACGGGGGTTGACATGACAACTGGGAGAAGATGCTGGCCGTCTGACGATGGCGGCTCGGCCGCGTCAGACGTTCTGCTGGACGACGACGAGGCGGGCCTGCTCGCCATCGAGGCTGCGCCAGCGGTGGCGCACTCCCCCGGCGTAGTAGATGCTCTCGCCGGCGCCGATCGTGTGCAGGTCGCCCTGCACATCCACCTCGATGCGCCCGGCGACGACGTAGACGAACTCCTCGCCGTCATGCTGGAAGTAGTCGTGGAAGACGGCCGGAGCGCCGATGTACTCCGACGGGAGCATCGCCCGCTCGCCGCGCACGAGGCTGCGCACCGACCCGCCCGGCGAGTCGACGGCCACGGTGTCGTGGCGCACCACGCTGACGGGTTCGGTGATCGGTGCGCTCGCCGCGTCCGCGGCCGCCATGAGCGCCTGAGCGCTGGTGCCGAGCGCGGAGGCGATCGCCGTAAGCGAGCGCATGCTCGGCCGCGCCAGCCCGCGCTCGAGCTGGCTGAGGAAGGGATGGCTGAGCCCGGCGCGGCCGGCGACGTCGACGAGCGTCAGGCCGAGCGCATGCCGGTGGGCACGCACGGCCCCGCCCAGGCGGACACCGACGTCCTCCGCGAAGGCCGTCACAGGGTGGCCGGGCGACCGAGGGCCACCGCTGCCTCCAGCAGGGCCCGGTCAGCGCCGGGCGGGCCGACGATCGCGACCCCGACGGGCGGCGGCTGCGGGCCCGGGCCCACCGCCCGCATGGGCACCACGCAGCTCGGAAGTCCATACGCACTAGCCACAACGGTGCAGCCTAGTGTGGCCAGCCGCCAGGCATCGCGGGTCTCGGCATCCGCGGCACGGCGGTGTCCGGGGCCGGCCGTGGCGCGGCGCACGAGCCAGGTGTCGAGGCCGAGGCGGTCGAGCAGCCGAGCCCGACCCTCCGCGATCGTCCGCGTGGCGCCACGCAGCGTGTCGGCATCAACGGCGGTACCGAACCGGAACCGCGCCTCGACGTCGGCGGCGAGCGCCCCCGGGTGCGCCTCGATCCAGGCACCGTGCAGCAGCCACGCCTGCCTGGCCTGGACGGCGCGGAACGCGGCCAGCAGTCCCGGGACGTCGTCGTCCTCCCGTACCGGTCCGACGACGAGGCGCACCCCGAGCGCGTCCGCGAGCCGAGCCGCCACCGCCGCGGTCCGGTCCGTGGGCCCCGTGCCGCCGCCGACCGGGAGCGGACCATGGGTGAGAGTGCCGTCGCGGGTGGCGCTCTCGCCGACCACGGCGCGTTCCGCGGAACGCTTCTCCGCCCCGTCCGGTGGCCCGACGACGAGCAGCCGGGTCGGCGGGTGCGGCGCGGGCTCCGGAGGCAACAGGATGTCACCGACGCTACGCAGAACGTCGGGGTCGGTCGCGAGCCAGCCGACCGTGTCGAACGACGGGGCGAGGCCCACCAGGCCGTCGACCGCCACGGCGCCGTGGGTCGGGCGGAACCCGTAGAGGCCGCACACCGAGGCCGGCACCCGAATGGAACCGGCCGTGTCCGTTCCGAGCCCGACGTCGACGAGGCCGGCGGCGACGGCGGACGCCGGGCCGCTCGTCGACCCGCCGCTGACCAGGTCTGGCGCCGCCGGATTGGGGGGTGTGCCGTAGTGGGTATTCGTGCCGGACAGGGAGAAGGCGAGCTCGTCCGTCTGGGCGATGCCGGTGACGGCCGCCCCGGCGGCGCGCAGTGCCCGCACGGCCGCGGCGTCCTCCGCCTGCACCCGCGCGCCCGCGAGATAGGCCGGGTTGCCGGCGCCGATCCGGTACCCACCGACGGCGAACAGGTCCTTCACCGCGACCCGCAGCCCGTCGAGCGCACCCCTGCCCGTCGGCGCCAGCAGCGGATCGCCGTGCTCGCGCCAGACAGCCGAAATCCGCTGTTCCACCGGCTGCTCCCCGACCGCCGGCGCCTGCCCCGCGACCGCCCGGGGCCGTCCGCCGCCAGGGCTCACCTCCCGCCACCCGCCGCCGCGTCGCCGGACCGCGCCTCGTCCGGCGGGCCCTGGCGCATGGGGGCCACGCAGGCGGCGATGACCCGCCAGCCGGTTTCGTCCCGGGCCCATACCTGGGTCTGGGTGCCCAGGCCGAGTACCCGCCCGTCCGGGCCAAGGCGCTCGTTCGTCGACACCGTCACGACGGTCTCACCGGGGCTGCGGACCGTGTGCAGGGCGCGCAGGCGGCGCGGCCCGGGGCTCGGCCGGGAGGCCCGGAACGCCGCGAGTTCCGCCGGCCCGACCAGAGGACCGTCGGGGTCGACCCGCACCACGTCCGCGTCCGCGGAGAACGAGGCCTGCTGGACCTCGATGTCCCCGGACATCAGCGCCCGCTCGTAGCGGACGAACGCGGCGCCGAGCGCCCGATCCAGACCGGCGAGTTCCACGGGCACCTGGTCCGCGTGGGTGGGGTTCTGGTCCGGGTGGGGGGTGAGGGGGCGCAGGATGCTGAAGTCGGCGAACTCGTGGCGCAGGGCGGGGCGGCGCAGCAGGTCGGTGCCGGGGCGGCCGGGGGAGCGGCCGGCGGCGACCTGCTCGAACGCGTCGGCGGCGCGGCGCAGGAAGTCCGGGTCGGCCCGGTAGCGCAGGGTGTGCGCCGGATAGATCTCGCGGATCGAGCCGTCGAGGCGACGGTGAAGATCACGCAAGGTTGTGGCGAACACGTCGACGGCGGCGTCGGGCATATGCACCCAGAAGTCGCCGGTGATGAGCGTGTCGCCGGCGAACAGCAGGCCGTCGCGCTCGTCGAGCAGGCACAGCGAGTCGGGCGAGTGGCCGGGGGTGTGCAGCACGGTCAGCGTGCGTCCGCCGAGGTCGAGACGCTGCCCGTCGGCGAGCGGCGCGGGCGCCGGACCGGGCGGGACGCTCCAGGCGTCGGCAGCCGGCGGCAGCGGGCGGGGCGTCGTCTCAGCGGTGAGCAGGTGGAAGAAGCGCTCGTCGTCGGCGCGCATCCGCTGGTAGGCGGCGTACTGGTCACGGGCGACGGTGAGGTAGGCGGCCAGGCGGTCCGGCGGGACCGGCGCGGTGACGGCGGGGGTGGCCAGGGGATGCGCGGCGACCTCGTCGAACAGCCAGTTGCCGCCGCGATGGTCGTCGTGGCCGTGCGAGTTGACGGCGAGGATCGGACGGTCGGTGCGGGTGCGCGCGGCGGCGTGCACGTCGGCGAGGCCGAGCCCGGTGTCGACGAGCACCGCGCGGTCGTCGCCCTCGACGAGGAAGCAGTTGACGTGCCCCGGTTCGGCCACCAGCCACGTCCGCGGCGCCACTGGCCGCAGCGCGAACCACTCCCCCGGCGACAGTGGTGGACGGGCGCCGTTCATCGCAGCCTGTCCGGGTCGACCGCACCCGCGGGCAGGGCGGCGAGGACGGCGCGGTCCTCGTCGTCGGTGGTGGCCAGCGGACCGCGGCGGATCATCGCGGCGAAGCCGTCGTCCGGGCACATGAGGGTCAGGGCGTACATCCGTCCCAAGCCGGTGTTGATGATGTGGTGGCGCGAGGTCGGCGGAAGGACGAGCGTGGCGCCCGCGGCGACGGGTGTCTCAGTCCCGTCGCACACCGCCACTCCGCTGCCGCGCAGGAACACGAACACCTCGGTGGAGACGGGATGGCTGTTCAGCGGCTGCGCGCCGCCGGCATTCCAGGACTCCAGCACCACCGTCACCGGCGACACCTCCGGCCCGGCGAGCACGCCGAGCCGGACGGTGTCCCCGGCGCTGATGTGCCGCATCCGCAGCGCGTCCGGGCTGATCACGGTGGGCAGGGTGGGCAGGGTGGGCTGGCCTGGCGCGGTGGGCCGCGGGGCTGCGGGCTGACCCGAATGCGTAGGAGACGTCGGCACGCGGGTCACCGTCTCCCGTTCGACGCCGTCGCCGTCGCCGTCGCGGATCCTGCCTCCGCCGAAGGCTCCAGGGTGTCCACGAGGGCGTCGGACAGGGCGATGAAGCCGAAGCACTGGGCCACGTTGTACACGGTCGCGTCATGGCAGAACGACGGGGACGTCGTAGCCGAGCAGTCCTCCAGCAGCACCACGTCGTAGCCCAGGCAGGCGGCGTCGGTGAGGGTGGCGAGCACGCACTGGTCCGAGTTCACCCCGGCGAACAGCAGCGTGGTCACGGCGAGGTTGCGCAGCACCGCGTCCAGCGGGGTGTCGAAGAAGCCGCTCATCCGGTACTTGTCGACACGGATGTCGCCCGGTGGCGGGGTGAGCTCGTCGACGATCGCCGCCGACCAGCTGCCGGCCTGCAGCGTCGGGCTGCCGCCGGGGCGCACCGGGGCGCCCAGGCCGCCACTCTCGCCGTCGGGGTCGTACACATGTCGCACGCCCGGCGGCACGTTCGCCAGATCCGGTCGATTTCCCCAGTTCAGCCAGACGACGGGCACGCCACCGGCACGCAGCGGGGGAAGGACGCGGCGCAACGGGTCGATCGGGCGGCGCGCGGGTTCTATGTCGACGCCGATCGAGGCCAGCCAGCCGTCGGGATGGCAGAAGTCGTTCTGCATGTCGACGACGACGACCGCGGTGCGGGCCAGGTCCAGGGTGAGTCGCTGCGGGTGCGCGTCGACGGTGACCGGGCGCGGCGCGGCCACCTCCCGTCGAAGATCCACCCCGGCGGCCGACACCCCCCACGAGTTCCGGGACGCACCGATACGGATGTTGGCCACACGAACATGCTCCGACCAGCACCTTTCCCACGCGTTTCCCCCTCGTTGCACCCCCGTGCCAACCCGCCTCGGCGCCGACCCCGCCCACCGATCCGAATCTCCGACGTCGGCACAGGCCGCAGGCACCCCAGGCCGCGGGACGCAGCCCGCGGGACGCAGCCCGCGGGACGCAGCCCGCGGCACGCAGTCCACGGCACGCGGCAGCATGACCTGACATGCGCGCTCGGGCCCCCACGATCACGACCACCCCCACGACAAGCCCTCCTCGCCGCCCCGTCGCCCTTCTGCGCGTCTGGCCTGGGAGCTCCTGGCCGGCTCCCAACGGCGGGACCTGGACATCTCGGTAACACGGGTGTCATCGGGGTCTGGCAGGGTCCCGGGCCGTGAAACTGCTGCACAGCGGGGTTGGGGTGGCCTCCGACGCGCCGTATCTGCCGGCGCGCGCCGACGAGGTCGCCTGGGGTGTGCTGCCGAACGCGGACAGTCGTCCGGTGCTGCGCGTGCCGTCCGGCGGGGCTGTGCGGTTCGACACGATCAGCCATGAGGGCCTGCTCGTCGATCAGGGCAGCGATCCGCGCGCGTTCTTCGGCGCTGCGGGCATCGGGCCCGACCACATCCTCGACGACGCGCTCGCGCTGCTGGACAGTGGACGTCGCCACCGCCCGGACATCGCCGGCCCACATGTCGTCACCGGGCCGGTGGCCGTCTCCGGAGCGCGGCCCGGGGACGTGCTGGAGGTCGAGGTCCTGGAGCTCACCCGCCGCGCACCCTACGGGGTGATCAGCAACCGGCACGGCCGCGGTGCGCTGCCCGGGGAGATGCCGATCCCGCCCCGTGGGCTGCCCCCGGGCGCGCCGGTGCCACCGGTGTGCCTGGTCGCCCACACCGAGGGCGGGATCGGGGTGCTGCCGGTCGGGGACGGGCGACGCATCCGTTTCCCGCTGCGACCGTTCCTCGGGATCATGGGGGTGGCGCCGGCCACCGACGGGCCGGTGCACTCGGTGCCGCCGGGGCGTCATGGCGGCAACCTGGACATCCGCCACCTCGGCGTGGGCGCCCGGCTGTTCCTGCCCGTCCAGGTCCCGGATGCGCTGTTCTACGTGGGCGACCCACACTTCGCCCAGGGTGACGGCGAGGTGGCGCTGACCGCCTTCGAAGCCCCGCTGCGGGCGCTGCTGCGCCTGACCGTGCACGCCGACGACGCGATCTGCCGCACCGCCCGGGCGCTGTCCGCGCCCTGGGGCAGTACGGACGAGCTGCACGTCATCGCCGGCCTGGATCCCGACCTCGGCGCGGCGTTGCGGGCGGCGACCCGCAACGCGGTGGCGTTCCTGCGCGAGCGGTACGCTCTACCAGCGCAGGTCGCGCTCGCCTACCTGTCCGCGGCCGGGGACTTCGCCATCAGCCAGGTCGTCGACCAGGTGGTCGGCGTGCACTGCTGCCTGCGTCGCGTCGACCTGCTCGGCCTCGCACCCACAACAACGCTCGGTGACGGCCTACCCCAGGTCGTCTTCCCCGACCACGGCCCGTCCGACGGCTGATCCAGACCGGCTGACCCGCCGGATCCGCGGGGATGGGGCTCCGGGCAGGTCCGCCCGAGATCCGGGTCCGGGTCCGAGATCCAGCTCCGGGCTCCGGCCTCCAAGGTCCGGTCTCCGGGCGGATTGGCGTTGATCTCCCGTACTGCGGCCAGGGCGGGGGCGCACCGGATAACCTCAGTACCTGAGGCCACGCCGCGGAGGAGCGAGCGGCTGAGACCGGGGTGTGAGCCGGGTCCTGGCCGCTGAACGTTCGCGGGTGGTGGCGGCACGAGCGTCGGAGGGTGATCCGGTGGCGAAGGCGGGGCAGATGGACGTTCCGTTGCTGCGCCGGCTCGTCGGGCAGGCGCTGCGCCGGCGGCGGCTCGCCCAGGGCCGGACCCTGCGCGACGTCGCCGACGCCGCCCGGGTATCGATGCCCTATCTGTCCGAGATCGAGCGCGGGCTGAAGGAGGCGTCCTCGGAGGTTCTCGCCGCGATCTGCCGGGCGCTGCACGTCCGTCTCGCCGATCTGCTGGACGAGATCCGCCAGGAGTTGGCCCAGGTCGAGCCGGAGATCGTCCCCACCGTGGCACCGGGGCCCGCGCCGGCCCCTCGCGTGTCGGTGCCGTCCCTCCGGGCGGAGGCGACGTCCGACGGTCCGTCGGTGTCCATCGCGGTGCCGGGCTCTCCCCGTGCCGCCGCTGGTTTCCTCGGCGTGCCGCGCCGCCGGGTCTCGGACGCGGACGCGGTGCCGGTCTCCCCTCTCACGAGCGACGGCGCCCCGCAGTTCATCACCCTCACCGGCGAGCATGCCGGCACGGCGGCGTGGATCGGATCGACGGCGCCCGCGGGCCAGTCGCTGGGCCGGATCGCGGTCGAACCCGCCCGCGGCGGCGCGATGGCGGGCGGCGCGATGGCGGGCGGCGCGATGGCGGGCGGCGCGATGGCGGGCGGCGCGATGGCGGGCGGCGCGATGGCGGGCGGCGCGATGGCGGGCGGCGCGATGGCGGGCGGCGCGATGGCGGGCGGCGCGATGGCGGGCGGCGCGATGGCGGGCGGCGCGATGGCGGGCGGCGCGATGGCGGGCGGCGCGATGCTCGGCGGCATGGCCGTCGGCACCGTCCGGGTGCTCGCCGCATCACCCAACCTGGGCCGCTCGCCACGTTACGACGCGGTGCTCGGTACCGGCCGGGTGGTCGTGCCCGCCGGGCGGTTGCCGCGGGCGGGAGGGATCGCGGCCGGACGGCGCTGGTCGGGCCGGAGGCTTCCCTCGCGAGCGGCGCGGCCCCAGATCGTCGGTGGCGGGCCGTCGGGATCAACGCGAAATACCACCAGGGTTGCCGGATCTGGATCGGCGACAAGGTGGTGAAGGTCGGCGACCGTCCGAGCCATATCTCTGGAAATCCCGTTCGGAGGCGAAGCGGGCATCCACCGCGCTGAGCCGGGCCTGCGGGATGTCCATCCGACCCATCACCACCTGCTCCACGACACGTTCGTCGAGCCCACCGGCGCCTGGGAGCCCACCGACGTCGAGCGGATCTACGCCACCGCCCGCGACCGCCGTACCTGGCAGAACGCCTGACCTCGCCCCTTCCCACACGGACTGTGACGGCGGTCCGCGACCAGGCCCCCGCGCCCGGCGCGCAGGCGCACGTGGCCCTACTCGCCGGCGGGCGGGGCGAGCAGCGCGCGCTTGAGGATCTTGCCAGCGGCTGTCATCGGGAACGCGTCGCGGAACTCGACCAGGCGGGGGTACTTGTGGCCGGCCATGGTCTGCCGGCACCAGGCGACGATGTCCTCCGCCGTGTCGGTGGCACCCGGGCTGCGGACGATGAACGCCTTCACCTCCTGGCCGTGGCGCTCGTCCGGCATGCCGACGACGGCGGCGAGGCTCACCCCGGGGTGGGTCAGCAGCGTCTCCTCGACCTCGCGGGGATAGACGTTGAACCCGCCCCGAATGATCATGTCACCGAGACGGTCGACGAGGTAGAGGTAGCCGTCGGCGTCGCGGCGTCCGATGTCGCCGGTGCGCAGCCAGCCGTGGGGATCGATCGCCCGCGCCGTCGCGGCCGGATCGTTCAGGTAGGCGCACATCACGTTGTGGCCGCGGACCTGGAGCTCGCCTGTCTCATCCTCGCCCGCGACGACCGTGCCGTCCGCACGGACGATCCGCACCTCGACGCCCCACACCGGCAGCCCGATCGACCCGGCGCGGCGGGGACGGTCCAGCCGGTTGAACGTGCTGACCGGGCTGGTCTCGGACAGGCCGTATCCCTCCAGGACCGCGACGCCGAACCGCCCCTCGAAGGCCCGCAGCAGCTCCACCGGCATCGGCGCTCCCCCGCACACGCTGATCCGCAGCATGTCCGCGATCCGGCCCACGTCCTGGGAGCCGTCAGACGTGGCGTCGTACTGATGGAGCAGCGCCCAGTACATCGTCGGCACGCCGGCGAAGAACGTGATCCCGGCGCTCCGCATGGTCGTCAGGGCTGCCGACGGCTCGAAGCGGGCCAGCAGGTGCAGGGTCGCCCCGGCGGCGAAGCCCGCGTTGAGGTGCACCGTCTGGCCGAAGGCGTGGAACAGGGGCAGGGCCACCAGGTGCCGGTCGTGTGCGGCGGCCTGGAACAGCCGGGTGCAGACCAGGGCGTTGAGCACCATGTTGCTGTGGGTGAGCTGCGCGCCCTTGGGACGTCCGGTGATGCCGCTGGTGTAGAGCACGACGGCGATGTCGTCCTCGTGCGTCCGGACGGTGTCGAAACCGGCGTCGTGCGGGGACAGGCTCGCGGCCAGCGCGGCGGGCGGTTCGGTGGTGAGCGGGACGAACAGGTCGCAGCCGGGCACGGCAGCGGCGGCCGCGCGTCCCGCCTCACCCAGCGGCGACGGGCCGCTGCCCTCGAAGCAGAACAGCGCCCGGGACGCCGAGTGCCGCAGGTGGTAGACGATCTCCGGTTCGGTGAGCAGCACGCTCAGCGGCACGACGGTCGCTCCGGCCATGAGGATGCCGAAGTAGACGACCGGAAAGGCGGGCAGATTCGGGCAGGCCAATGCCACCCGGTCGCCGCGACCGATGCCGCGGGCGGCGAGGGACGCGGCCACCCGGCGGGCCGCCGCGTCGAGCTCGGCGTAGGTCAACCGGTCGTCGCCGAGCACGACGGCGTCGCGGTCGGGGTGCTCGGCGACGGTGGACTCGAGCACGGCGGCGAGGTTGAGCATGCGCACCTCCTCCGCTGGCCCGCCCTCAGGTCAGCGCAGCGACAGGACAACGACGGAGCGTGATTCAGGATCTCCTGAACGCGGTCGCGGAGCAACATGGACGACTCCAGCCCTCGGAGGCCGTCCGCGCCCAGTCCCACCGGCGAGGTGGCTATCCGGAGGCGTTGCCGTCCAAGCGGTTGAGTTTCTCGCGGAGGAGATCGACGGCCTCATCGTCAGAGATGCGCTCGGCGATAGCCAGTCTGTCGCGGTAGAGACGTTCCCGAAACGCCGACTGGCGACCGTAGCCTACCGACTACAGATTCGCCTGCCAGCGGTGTCCGGGATATGCGCGGGTGAGGAGCGTGCAGAGCCTCTGGCGCTGGGCTGGGGTCAGGTGCGGGACGGTGTGGTCGAAGTCTGCCTGGTCCTTGGGGCCGGTGTGTTTGGCCTTGAACAGCAGGACCAGTTCGGGCGCCAGGTACGGGATGCCGTCCACGGTGCGGTGGATGATCTCACCGTAGGAAAGGCGGATCGTCGGGTCATGCCTGCAGATCCAGGTCTCGCCGTCGTGGGGCTCGCGGAACACGTCGAGGAGATAGGTGCCGGTCGTGCGGTCGCGCAGTCAGGTCTGATGGGTGGCGGCCAGCACGTCCGGTGTGGCGTTCTCCCAGATCCGGCCGCTGCTGACCGCGTCGAAGGCATATCCGGGGAAGCGTTGGCGAATCTCGGGGAAGCGTGCCGCGGGGACCGCGATCTCGATGTCCCCGTGTTCACGCGTCTGCGTGCCGCGGAACAGATCCAGTGCCCAGCCCGCGGCCACACACCAGGGAACAGTGACGCCGATGAGATGCTGGGCGACCTGAGCCGGTGTCCAGCACGACGACCACCTGGCCCCAAGTGCTTCGATCTCTGCGGGCGACAGCACGATGCCGCCGGGCGGCTGCCCGCTCACCGGCAGAAACCTCCTGCCACGAATCTCCGGCTACACCTGCCTGAGATCGATCCTGACCGGAAAGGGTGCGGTGGCGCCGCCGACGCCCGTGAAGACCTCGGCACTGCGGTAGATCCCCCGTGCCTGGTCGAGCACGTGGGCGTGGACGACGGGGACGCCCGCGGGTGGCTGCTCGACGCGCCAGTAGTACGAGATGCCGGCGCGGGCGTACTGCTCGGGCTTGACGATCCGGTCGGTCGTCTCCGAGCCTGGCGACACCACCTCGGCGACGAGGAGCAGGTGCTCGGGACGTGCCGGCGCGATGTCGATCGTGTCGGCGCGATAGACGGCGACGTCTGGACGCCTGTTCGTCAACGGGACATCTTGGATCCGGACGTCGAAGTCGAGGTCGGCGTTCCACCCCGGCCCCGCGGCCGCCTCCAGGGCGATGGCGAGGAGCTTCGCCAGGCGGTTGTGCCGCCGCGACGCGCTGGGGCTCACCACCACCATCCCGTCGACGACCTCGATGCCGGCGCACTGTTCATCAGACCAGGAATCGTACTGTTCCGCCGTGATCTGCTCGTGCATCCACGCGGGAGCAGTCATCCCCGAGTCGATGACACACCTCCGACAGACAGCCCGACCAGCATCGGGCATGAATCGTCACGTAAAGCGTCTGAATTCGCACTTACGCAAGCAACAATAAAAAACCGTTTGACGGTGTCAAGTGTAGGCGACTTCTGTAGTCAGCACGTGTCAGCTCGGGCGGCCGGCGGCCGCGCTGGCCAGTTGGCGGTGGGCGCGGGCGGCGAGCCAGTCGGCGGACAGGCCGACACCGAGGGCGACGAGCTCGAGGAGACGGTTGCCGAGCGCCGTCATCGCCCGGTAGTAATCCTCCCAGACGGCGCGCAGCCCCGCCGGGCGGGCCGGCCACAGGTTCGGCCAGCGCCACAGCCGGGCCTCGAGGGCGTGACCCGCCCGAAGCGCGCCGCGAGCGCGACCTGCTGGCCGGGGTCGAGGATCTGGTCGGGTACGACGACGACCCCGTGGCGGAGCACCAGCTCCCCCAGATGCCGCGCCGCCTCGTCCGTCAGATGGGACAGGTCGACGTCACAGACCTCGACGCCGAAGGCGCCCCGCAGCGGCGTCACCGGCGGAGTCATGAATGGTGTCACCGACGGTGGCTGCGGCTGGCCGGGCGTCGCCGCGTCGGGGAATCCGGTCCGGCCGAGCGACATGGCCGGTAATCCTCACCGCCCCGGTCGAGATAGTCAACTCGGCCGAGGCGGTGCGGGCGGGATGGGCGGGATGGGCGGGATGGTCAGTGCGGGACGGTGACGGGGTGGGCCGCGAGCTCGTGGGCGGCGGCGCGGACGGCGTCGGCGAGCCGGGTGGGGGCGTTGCCAGCGAGGCGGGTGAGGGTCGCGCTGTCGGTGTCCAGCTCGCCGGCGGCGATGGACGTGTCGATCGCGGCGAGCATGCCGGCGAGTGCCGGGTCGAGACCGGCCCCCGCCAGGGTCGCGGCGTACTCGTCGGCGGGCAGGTTGCGGTAGACGACCGGGCGGCCGGTGACCTCGGTGATCGTCGCGGCGAGCTCGTCGAGGGTGAACGACGGGCCGCCCAGCTCGTAGATCGTGTCGGAGTTGGTGTCCTGCAGCAGTGCGGTGATGGCGGCGGCGGCGTAGTCGGCCCGGGTGGAGGCGGCGATCCGCCCGGTGCCGGCAGCGCCGACGATCTCCCCGGCGTGCAGGAACTCGCCGAGCCGCTCGGTGTAGACCTCCGTGTACCAGCTGGTGCGCAGCACGGTGAACGGGACGTCCGAGTCGCGCAGCGCCCGCTCGGTCGCGACGTGCTCGGGGGCGAGCGGATTGCCGGTGGAGTCGGCGCGCAGCACGCTGGTGTAGCCGATGCGGTGAACGCCGGCGGCGCGGGCCGCGTCGATGACGGCGGCGTGCTGGCCGGCGCGCCGGTCGAGGTCGGTGCCCGAGATCAGCAGCAGCCGGTCGACGCCGGTCAGGGCGGTGGCCAGGGTGTCGGGCCGGTCATAGTCGCCGTGGCGAACCTGGACCCCGCGGGCGGCGAGGTCGTCGGCCCGGGCCGGGGTACGCACGACCGCGACGATGTCGCCGGCGGCCACGCCGCGGGCGAGCAGCTCCTCGACGGCAAGGCGGCCGAGGCGCCCGGTGGCCCCGGTGACGGCGATGATCGGCATACGGCGTCTCTCCTGTGAATGAGTGCGGGGAAAAGACAGCGGGAAGCGGTGAGCCGGCGGGCGGAGGGATGCCAGTCGGTGCGGGATGCGGACGTCAGCGGGGTGTGGCGGTCAGGCGACGTTGACGCCGAGCAGACCACCGATGCCGAACGCGGCGGCGGCCGCGAGCCCGCCGACGATGAGCTGACGGACGGCGCCGCGGCGCGGCGAGTTCCCCGACAGCAGGCTCAGCCCACCGCCGACGATAGCCAGCGAGATCGCGGCGAGCACCACGGCGACGACGGCCGCCGCGGTCCCGGAACCGATCAGGAACGGCAGCACGACGACGAACGCCCCGGCCGTGAACGACGCCGCGCTCGAGGCCGCGGTCGTCCACGGCGAACCGAGCTCATCCGGGTCCAGGCCGAGCTCCTCGCGGGCGAGGGTGTCCAGCGCCGTCTCCGGGTTCTCCATGATCTTGCGGGCGGTGGCCTCCGCCTGCTCCCGGGGCAGGCCCTTGGCCTGGTAGAGCAGCGCGAGCTCGCGTTCCTCACCGGCCGGGAAGTCGCGCAGCTCCTGCTCCTCGAGCCGGATCTCGGCGGCGAACATCTCCCGCTGGCTCGACACGGACACGAACTCGCCTGCGCCCATCGAGAACGCCCCCGCGAGCAGCCCGGAGACGCCGGCGAGCAGGATCGCCCGGCTGGACGCCCCGGAGCCGATGAAGCCGAGCACCAGTGAGGCGTTGGAGACCAGTCCGTCGTTGACGCCGAAGACGGCGGCACGCAGCGCGCCCGAGCGGTCGCCGTGATGCCAGCGCTCACTCTCGCCGATGCCGCCCTTGGACACCCGTCGCACCGACATGCCGGCCAGCATCCGGGCATGGCGGCGCTCCTGCAGGCGCATGCCCGGGGCCGCGTCGGCCTCCTCGTCGTACCGGCCGGCGCTGGCCCGCTCGCCGGCCTCGAGCATCGGCAGGACGGCGTTCAGCGAGAACCAGCGGGCCAGCAGGATCACCAGCCGAAGCCGCAGGCTGCGTCGCTGACGGCGAGGCGACGGGACCGGTTCGCCCAGCTCCCGTAGCTGGTTCTCCCAGTGCCCGGCGTGTTCATCCTCGACGTCGGCGAGCTGGCGCAGCACCTCTCCCTGCTGCCCGTCACTGACGGCGGCGAGCTCGCGGTACATCTCCGCGGACTCGCGTTCGGAGGCCAGGTAGGCGCGGTAGCGATCCGCCGGCGCCAGCTCCTCGTCGTCTTCCGCGGCCTCGCGGCGCGACCGGCCCCGCCGCCCGCCGGCGCGGCCACCAGTGCTGCCGCCACCGCCGCCCGCACGGCCGCCGGCACCGCGCCTACCGGCCCGGCCGCGTCCGGTCGGGGCGGCGTCGTCGCCCCATTCGCTGTCGCCCCAGCCGTCGTCGTCCCACGCCTCGCCGGCGCCGGGGACGGGCATCGCGCCGGTCGTCCGCAGCGGTGCGGCGCCAGGTCCGGGGATCGGCAGGCTGCCGGTCCCGAACGGGGGAAGGCGCGGGTCGGGCGGGCTGACGGGCAGCGGGCCCGACAGGCCCGGTCCGCCGGCCCAGCTCTGCGGCGGGAGCGGGGCGTACGGGTCGGCTCCCCCGACGGCTCCGAATCCCCCGACTACTCCGGCTCCCCCGGCAGTCCCTGCTCCCCCGATGCCCGCAGCCGGGTCGGGGAGGTCGAACAGGTCGATGAGCGCAGGGTTGCCCGGCTGCGCGGGCAGGTCGTCCTCGAACTCCGGCCAGTCCGACCCGGTGGCACCGGTCGGCTGGCCCCAGCTGGTCGTCGGGGTGGGCGGCTTGCTCACCGCGATCGGGCCGCTCGGAGTGTTGATGATGAAGTACGGCTCCGCGCCGCCGGCGCCGTCCGTCGGGAAGTCGACCGGGGTCGGGGGAGGCGTGGCGGTTGCCCGCCAGCCACGGTCATCACTGACCGCCATCTCATGAACCGCCCTCATGTTGGGGCTCCCATACGCGCCGGAGCCGATGCCACCCCCCACCGAAGGTGATTTTAGGGACAATTCACAGGTTCCGGACAGACCCGGCGACGATCATTGTTGGCCCGTAGTGACCGAGAAAAACCACTCTGGCGCCCTACGTACATCGAACGGCATGCTCAGCGGGCTGCCAACCCCTCGGAGCACACCTGGAATCGCTCATGGCGATCAGGCATGAGCCCCTGGGCACATCCGGCGCGGCGCGGACGGTGAGCACGGTCAGAAGAGGGTGAGGGGTTGCGCGGGGATCGACTCGGGCATCGGGTCGAGCGCCGGGACGCGGGCCCGGACCTCGTCGTGGAAACGGCGGGCGAGCGCCGGGGCGTCGGCGTTGTCGGGAGTGTGGATGAACATGGTCGGTGAGCGCCCCTCCCCCAGCCAGCCGGTGACGACGTCGACCCACTCCCGCCAGCCCCGGGCCGTTACCTCGGCGTCGTCGCGGCCCAGGTAGCGCACGATCGGGCGCTCGGTGAGGGCACGCCTCCGCGCGGGCAGGCGCGGCTTCTTCATCCAGGCGTCGCGCTCGGCATCGCTGCCCGGTGATGTGGCGAAGAAGGTGGTCGTGTCGAAGGGCACCCATTCGGCGCGCACCGGGGCGAGCGCCCGTTCGAGCAGGTCGGCGGCCCGCCGGTCGGTGAAGAACGCCGGATGGCGGACCTCGACGGCATAGCGGTGAACGTCCGGCAGCCCGGCGAGGAATGTGCCGAGCGCCGGCACGTCGACGGGCGTGAAGGCGCCGGGCAACTGCACCCAGACGGCGTCGACCCGGGACCCGAGCGGTTCGACGGCGTCGAAGAAGGCGCGCAGCTCGGCGTCGACGCCGACGAACCGGCGGTCATGCGTGACGACCTTCGGCAGTTTCGGCACGAACCGGAACGCGGGATCGGTCTGCGCCGCCCAGGAGGCGGCGGTGTTCCGGCTCGGCGTCGCGTAGAACGTCGTGTTCCCCTCGACGGCCGTGCACCAGCTCGCATAGTGCCGCAGCCGCTCACCCGCCGGCAGCCGCGCCGGCAGAAAGCGCCCCTGCCAGGACGCCAGGCTCCACATCGCGCACCCCACGTGCAGCCGCATACCGTGATCCCTCCACCCAGCGCCCGCGTCCTCTCTGATGGCACTCTAAGGGCACTAGCCCGGAGATGATCATGGTGGCCGCGAGGCCCCTGGCTCGGGGCTGACGCCTCACGCCCCGTGCCTCACGCCCCGTGCCTCACGGCCCGCGCCGGCGCCCCGTCGCTCACGGCCCGGCCAAAAAGGTTCCATCGCGGTGTCGATGCGCGGCTGTCCCGTTCGACCTGGGGGTGAGAGGGTCCGGGCACGGGCCCACGACAAGGGAGAACGTAGCGATGCCGAAGTTCATGCTGATCATGCGCGGGACGGACGAGTCGATGGCGACGATGATGGAGACGCCGTTCGAGGAGATGCTCGAGGTGGTGGGCCGGTTCAACGAGGAGCTCATCCGCGCCGGCGTCCTCGTCGCCGCCGAGGGGCTGGACGACCCGAGCCAGGGCGTCGTCGTCGACTTCGGCGCCGAGACGCCGGTGGTGACCGACGGCCCCTACGGCGAGACCAAGGAGCTGTTCGGCGGCTTCTACATCCTCGACGTCGCCACGAAGGAGGAGGCGATCGAGTGGGCCCGGCGGATGCCCGCGATCGCCGGGTCGAAGTGCGAGATCCGCCGGGTGCCGAGCATCGACGAGTTCCCGCAGGACAACAAGTGGGTCATCCTCGAGCGGGCCTGGCGCGAGCGCACCGGCCAGGTCTGACCTCTCCGGCCTCCATGAACTCCATGACGACGGACGGTGACCCGGGTCCGGGTCCGGGTCCGACCCGGGCCCGGCGCAGGCGGCGGCGATGACCGGTGCGCAGGACAGCTCGGCGTCCACGGCGGCGGCGCGGCGGGCGGTCGAGGCGGTGTGGCGGATCGAGTCGGGCCGCATCGTCGGCGCGCTCGCCCGCTATACCCGTGACCTGGGGCTTGCCGAGGACGTGGCGCAGGAGGCGGTCGCCGAGGCGCTCGTCTCCTGGGCCCGCGACGGTACGCCGGCGAATCCGGTGGGTTGGCTGCTCGCCACCGCACGGCGCCGCGCGATCGACGCCTTCCGCCGCCGCTCGGCCCGCGACGAGCGCTACGCCGCCCTCGCCGGCCAGCTCACCGAGGGCCAGGCGAGTTCCGGCGCGCTGCCCGTCGCGCCGGAGCGAACGGACGTGGGGTCGGGTTCGGGTTCGGGTTCGGGGGATCTGCTGTGGGATCCCGACCGGATCGACGACGACCTGCTGGCGCTGATGTTCATCTCCAGCCATCCGGTGCTCGCGCCGGAGGCCCGCGTCGCGCTGACCCTGCGCGCGGTCGGCGGCCTGACCAGCGAGGAGATCGCCCGGGCGTTCCTCGTCCCGGTGCCCACCGTGCAGGCGCGGATCACCCGGGCGAAGAAGACGATCGCCGCGGCCGGCGTCCCGTTCGAGCCACCGCCCGCCGAGGCCCGCCGCGAACGCCTCGGCGGCGTCCTGAGCGTCCTCTACGTGATCTTCACGGAGGGTTCGACGGCGACGTCCGGCGACGAGCTCGTGCGCGCCGACCTCGCTCACGAGGCGATCCGGCTGGTCCGGATGCTCACCGCCCTGCTGCCGGAAGCACCGGAAGCGCACGAACTGCTCGCCCTGTGTGAGCTCACCGCCGCGCGTTTCCCTGCCCGCACCGGCCCGGACGGCGAGGCGGTCCTGCTGGAGGACCAGGACCGGCGGCTGTGGGACCGCTCGGCGATCCGCCGTGGCCGCGCCGCGCTCGACCGGGCCACCGCCCTCGGCCGGGGCCTCGGCCCGTATGGACTGCAGGCGGCGATCGCGGCCTGCCATGACCTCGCACCCTCGGTGGCCGAGACCGACTGGGAGCGGATCGTGCTGCTGTACGAGGCGCTCGGACGGGTGGCGCCGTCCCCGATCGTCGAGCTGAACCGCGCCGTGGCCGTCGCCATGGCGCAGGGTCCCCAGGCGGCGCTCGCGATCGTCGACGCGCTGGCCGCCACCGGCCGACTGGCCGGCTCCCACCTGCTCCCCACCGTCCGCGGCGAGCTCCTCGCCCGCCTCGGCCGCACCGCCGCGGCCCGCGCCGCGTTCGACGAGGCTGCCGCCCTGTGCCGCAACACGCCCGAGCGCGCCATCCTCCACCGCAGGTCCGCCGCCCTCGGCTGACTCCTCCGCCTACGCGTCTGACCACCCAGCCACCCAGCCGCGCATCCGCGCATCCGCGCATCCGCGCCCCTGCGATAAATCCGATTCTTTTGCCGACACCGAACCGCGCCGGCAAACACGACATGTGCGCCACCGCCCTCAGAATGCGATGTGGCTGAATGGCACGGCTAACCCGTATCCACGCCTGTCCGTTGATCCGACCTGCGGTGCGCGGCGTCTTTGGGTACCGTTCCCCTCGCGTCACCCCCTCAGGAAAAACCATCATGACGAAAGGGTTCATGAATGACTCAGCAGGAGCAGCAGCAGCGTCAGCAGGTTGAGCAGCAGCTGCGTCAGAACTGGCGGCAGCTCCGTTACCGGCTGCTTGACCAGTTCGGTCAGGTCAGCACCTCTGACCTCGATGCCGCCACCGGCATCAACGACCTCATCGCCCGCATCGCGGACAAGACCCACCACAGCGAGCGGTACGTCGAGAACCGTCTCCGCGACCTGGTCGGCGTCGGCGCCCAGGGCGGCGGCATCTCCGGCGAGCGCTTCGGCGAGCAGGGCAACCAGGGCCAGCAGGGCCAGCCCTTCGGCGCCCAGTAGGACCAGCTCCGCCACGCCGGGCAGGCACGGATGGGATCTCTCCCCCATCGCGCCTGCCCGGCACCCGCGTCAGGCGGCTCCGTTCTCCGAGGACGGCCCCGCGAGCAGTGACCGAAGCTCCAGAAGATCATCCATGAGCTCGGCGGTCTGCACAGTACGTGGCATCCGGCGGAGTTCCTCCAGCATCGCATCCGTCTCCGCCACCGTGGGAATATCATCCACAGCTGCCGCCAACGAAACGATATTACTCACAGGATCACCGCCAGTCAGGGATCAGACGCACCTCACGCAACCCAGATGCCCGGGCTCCCCACTGTCACGAATCACGATGTCGGGGATGTTACAGACAGATTAACCGCCCGTATCCATGTCGCCCTCTCTGACGGTAGTAGATGACGCTTCTCCGTCAGCTGCTTGTTACCCAGCTGACAGCAGCCGGGAACCTCCCACCCGGGGCTCGGGCGGCAGCACCCGTTCGCCCCGCCTGATGACCTTCCCGTCCTCAGGCCTTCTCGTGGGCGCGGTGGTACGCCTCCATGAGGTCGGCGGAAGCACGACCACGGTCCGCAACATCGAGATCCTCGGCGCGTGCCCAGGCGCGCTCCGGCCCGTCACGACCAGCCGGCCCGTCACGACCGGCATATCGCGAGCGGAGACGGCCCGCCGCAGGCGCGTCGTCATCGGCGGCGCCGCCGTGGGCTGTCTGCTCCTGGCCATCGTCCTGGCGGCCGCTCTCCCTTCCCGTTCCCACCGCGACCAGGCGCTCGGCAAGGTGCCAGGTCAGCCCGTCACTGCTCGCACCAACACAACGTCAGACGCCACCCGCGCCGGCTCACCCGCGCCGACCCCGGTAGCGGCGCCGGCACGACGACGACGGCGGTACACCACGAACAGGTAGACGAACGCGACGGTGCGGATCCGCGCATCCCGGAACGCCCGCCCGGCCAGCGGCATCCACACGGGACCCCTCCGGGCGGTCATCGGTTCCTGGTGGCGCAGGTCGGCGAGGGTCCCCTCTCCTCGATGAGACGGCCCTCGCGCAGGATGCCGACCCGGTCGCACAGGGCCTCGACCTCGCTGAGGATGTGCGACGACAGGAAGACCGTCTGCCCGCGGCGCTTGGCCTCGAGGGTGCGGTCGCGGAAGACGGCCTCCATCAGCGGGTCGAGGCCGCTGATGGGCTCGTCCAGGACGAGCAGGTCGGCGCGGGTCGCCAGGGCGGCGATCAGGTGGACCTTCTGGCGGTTGCCCTTGGACAGGGCCCGCACCTTCTTCGTGGTGTCGAGCTCGAAGGCGTCGACGAGCTCGTCGCGGTAGCGCCGGTCGGTCTCGCCGCGCAGCCGGGCGAGGAAGTCCAGCGTCTGGCCGCCGGTCATCGTCGGCCACAGGGCAGGTTCGCCGGGCACGTGGGCGACTCGCCGGTGCGTGACGACCGGGTTGCTCCACGCGTCGACGCCGAACAGGCTCACCCGGCCGGCGCTCGGTCGGTGCAGGCCGAGCAGCAGCCTGATCGTGGTCGTCTTGCCCGCGCCGTTCGGACCGAGGAAACCATAGACCTCCCCCGGCTCGATCGACAGGTCAAGTCGGTCGAGAGCCAGGGTGGCGCCGTAGCGCTTCGTCAGTCCTTCGGCATAGATTGCCGCCATGGCCCGCAAGCATACAGAACTTTCAGAAGATCGTGAATAAGAGCCAGGACGGGCATGTGGACGCAAGCATGGACGGGGGCAGGGTCCGCGACGGCGCTGCCGGGCGGGACGCGGTGGCGGTGGAGCGATTCGTCGAGCGGTTCGCCGCGGCGCTGGTCGACGCGGGGATGCCGCGGATGCCGGCGCTCGCGTTCGCCGCCCTGCTTGCCGACGACGATGCCCGGCTGACCGCCGACGACCTGGTCGAACGTCTGCGGATCAGCCGCGCCGCCGTCTCCGGCGCCGTCGGGTATCTGGGTCAGGTGGGGATGGTCCACCGCGAGCGCCAGCCCGGGTCGCGGCGCGAGTGGTACGCGATCGGCGACGACAGCTGGTTCGAGATGATCGTCCGCCGGGAGCGCCTGCTGGAGCTGTGGGCCGCCACCGCCCGTACCGGCGTCGACGCGCTCGGCGCCGCCACCCCGGCCGGGCGGCGGGTCGTCGAGTCTCTCGCCTTCTTCGAGTTCCTGCAGGCGGAGATGCCCGCACTGCTCGACCGCTGGCGCGAGCGCCGCGACGACCTCACCGCCCGCTATTCCTGATCAGATCAGGCTGCGCCGGGCAGCGGCCGGGAGGCGCTCGCCTTGCGACTGGTGATGACGTCGTCGATGAGGCCGTACGCCTTCGCCTCGGCGGCACCGAAGATCGTGTCGCGTTCGGTGTCGCGGCGGATCTGGGCCTCGTCGCGGCCGGTGTGGCGGGCGAGCATCGCCTCCTGCAGGGAGCGCACCCGGAGAATCTCCCGGGCCTGGATCTCCAGGTCGCTGGACTGCCCCTGCGCCTGTGACGACGGCTGGTGGATCAGGATCCGGCTGTTCTCCAGCGCGAACCGCTTCCCCGGCGTCCCCGCCGCCAACAGCACCGCCGCCGCCGACGCCGCCTGACCCATGCAGATCGTCGAGATGTCCGGCCGC
>Ga0207710_10000296_pt1 | contig 40066 bp, 30 predicted proteins | sample KBSS24metaG_FD_184400 | JGI IMG/M metagenome (GOLD analysis project Ga0207710, IMG submission 184400) | Switchgrass rhizosphere microbial communities from Kellogg Biological Station, Michigan, USA - KBS S2-4 metaG (SPAdes) (version 2) | ecosystem: Host-associated > Plants > Roots > Rhizosphere...
CCCCCACCCAGGTAGGCCTGAAGACTCCTGTCGGCCAGGAAAGCCCGATCCACTTCAGCTCTGAACCGGCAAGCTGCCCCGACGCCGCCAAGGTCGGCTCGGTGGAAGCGAAGGTCCCCGCCCTCGATCACCCGATCAAGGGAAGCGTCTACCTGGCTGCCCAGGAAGACAACCCCTTCAAGAGCCTGATCGCCCTCTACATCGTCCTCGAAGACGAACAGACCGGGGTCGTCGTCAAGCAGGCCGCCAGGGTCAGCCCCGACCCCCAGACCGGCCAGCTGACCACGACGGTCAGCGAAGTCCCTCAGGTCCCCTTCGAAGACTTCAAGTTCGACTTCTTCGAAGGCGCCCGGGCACCGCTGCGCACGCCGATCGGCTGCGGCAAATACACGACCACCAGCGCGATGACCCCTTGGAGCGCGCCCGAAGGCGCCTCCACGGCTCCCACCGACTCCTTCGAAGTCAGCTCGGGCCCGCAGGGACCCTGCCCCAGCGGTGCTCTCGACCCCAAGCTCAGCGCCGGCTTTGCCTCCACCACCGCCGCCACCTACAGCCCCTTCAGCATCCGCCTCACCCGGGCAGACGGGACCGGCGAATTCGCCGGGCTTACCACCACCCCGCCGCTGGGCTTCACCGCCCGTCTTGCAGGCATCCCCTACTGCTCCCAGGCAGCGATCGATCAGGCCGTGGGCCGCGAACACCCAGGCGGCGGCCAGCAGGAGATATCGGCGCCCTCCTGCCCGTCCGCCTCACAGGTCGGCACGATCGAAACCGGTGCCGGTGCGGGCCCCAGCCCCTTCTTCGTCTCGGGCAAGTTCTACCTCGCCGGTCCTTATAAGGGCGCCCCGCTCTCCCTGGTCGCCGTGATTCCCGCCGTCGCCGGCCCCTTTGACCTCGGCACCGTCGTCAACCGCGTCGCCTCCTACGTCGATCCCGAAACCGCCCAGATCAAAGCCGTCGCCGATCCCTTGCCGACGATCCTCGATGGCATCCCCGTCGACGCTCGCGACCTGCGGGTCAACCTCGATCGCCCCAACTTCGCCCTGGCACCGACCAGCTGCGAACCGAAGTCGGTGGGGGCGACGGTCACCGGCACCTCCGGCGATCAGAAAACCGTCAGCGACCGCCTGCAGGTCGGCGGCTGCAATGCGCTGAAGTTCAAGCCAAGCGTCTCGCTGCGCCTCAAGGGCGGCACCAAGCGCAGCGACTTCCCGGCGCTTAAGGCGGTCGTCACCTACCCGCAGAAGGGCGCTTACGCCAACACCGCCAAAGCCTCGGTGGCCCTGCCGCATTCGGAGTTCCTTGAACAGTCGCACTTCAGGACGATCTGCACCCGTGTGCAGTTCGCCGCAAATGCCTGCCCGAAGGGATCGATCTACGGCAAGGCCCGCGCCTACACCCCGCTGCTAGACCAGCCCCTGGAAGGCCCGGTCTACCTGCGCAGCTCCTCCAACCCGCTGCCCGATGTCGTGCTTGATCTGCACGGCCAGCTCAACGTCGTCTCGGTGGCCCGCGTCGACTCCCACAACGGCGGCATCCGCTCGAGCTTCGAGTCGGTCCCCGACGCTCCGCTCTCCAAAGTCGTGGTCGAACTGCAGGGCGGCAAGAAGGGCCTCTTCGTCAACTCGCGCAACATCTGCAATCACGTCAACCGCGCCACCGCCAAGTTCGTGGGGCAGAACAACAAGAGCTCAGAATCGCGTCCGGTGCTGACGAACGCCAACTGCAAGACCAAGAAGAAGCACAAAGGGCATAAGAAGGGCAAGGGCGGGAAGAGGTAGGAGACCCTTCCCGTGCCTGTCATTCACCCATGGCCGCTCGCGCGGGTTCGCGCGAGCGCGAAAGGGTTGTAAAGCGTTTTGCAGAGCCTTTGCGCCCGTCGGCGCATGGCCATCGGCCACCTCGCGGGCAAACGTTGACGTTCCGTCACTACGGACGTATCCCAAGAGGCTCCAGCCCGACCACGAGGGCCGGGCTACAGATCAAGGAGTCACTCCGATGATTCGCAATCTCAAGGTCCTGCTGGCGGCGGCGATCGCGCTGACGGCATTCGGCGCCCTGAACGCCACGGGCGCTCAGGCAGCCGAAGAATTCCACTGCGCCCTAACGCAATGCAGACTGACACTGAACCCGGACGGGGAAGTCGGTTCCGCGACAGCCCACCAAGTATTCGTCGTCACCGACGAAAAAGGTGCGACCCTGTCGCTGACATGCAAACAGCTGACAGGTGACGCGAGAGTCGAAAGCGCGACCAAAGCAGTGCCGGAAGTCACAGTCACAGGACTCGCATATGACGGGTGCAACGTGGTCGGAGAACCCTTTGCAGTCCGGATGAACGAATGCGACTACGATTTCAAGGCGATAAACGGCGGCACCGTCAATGGGGCGGAAGTCCACATCAGATGCCCCGGCAGTAAACACATCGAACTCGAAATCACCTCGACCAAATGCCTGCTCGAAGTTACACCGCAGACACTGGTTGGGATCCACTACCACAACATTCCGGTAGGCGAAAAAAAAGAAGTGACAGTCGAAACGAGCGTCCCGAATGTCTCGGTCGAGTGGATATTCGGTACCAAAGCCAATTGCCTAGGGCTCGAAGTCGGCGCAGGCAAAAAACTGACCGCCAAATTCTCGACAGGGAACACCATCGTCACAGGCGAGGAAGACGTCGAATCCGGTGGCACCATGGTCAACGTCTGGTGGGAATAGAGGCCCGAGTTGGTGATTGGTTAGACCTATAGGACAGTTAGCTGACGGGCGCGGAATAGGTCGCGCCCGTCAGAGAACGCGCAATCACTTCGACTTGCTGCCATAACAATCGAGGCTCTGCATTTCTTATCGCGGATTGATCTGGCGGCTGAGGAGACACATCAGCATCTAAATCACGCAAGCAGGCGGTCGGGATCGGCTCGGTTCAGGCGCTCCCGCGACCCGGAAGGCGTCCGCCGCGCAAGAATGAAGGAAAATTCCTTGACAGGTATTCGAACATTCCGATAGGGTCATTCCAGCGTGCTCGGATGGGGTTGGGCACGGAAGACGAGGACGGGCAAGCACGGGACGAGGGGGAGGAAGCAAGGACGCTAGACCTTCCGGCGCTCGTGGGGGCACGTTCGAGACCTAGAAGACAACAGTCTCAAGGGAGAGTGAAGATGAAGTCAAAGCGCTATGTCGGCCTCTTGGCGGCCGTCGTTGGGCTGCTTACGGCGTTCGCGGCGGTCAGCCCGCTGGCCCAGGCGGCGAATCCGCGAACGGGGTACACCCAGTTCACGGGTTGCCCGAGCCCAATCTCGGAAAATTCCAATATCCACACCTGTCTGCACGCAACTATCAAGAGCGGCAAATTCAAGATGGGCAACAAGGAAGTGCCGATCGAAAAACCGATCACGCTGACCGGCGGGGTGGAACACCTGTTTACGCCCGGGCCGCTGCTGTTCAACTCCAAAGGCGGCCTTTCCAAAGCCAAACAGAAAGTTCCGGGTGGCGTCATCGGTCTTACTGGTCTTACTTGGCTGCTCGAATTCCTTGGCAGCGAAGCGCTGACTCTCTACGCCACGACCGAACTCGTTGGTACGCCGATCGTTGCGGGTACGGCCTTCGCTCAGTTGCCGATTCGGGTGCATCTCGAAAACGGGGTCCTCGGCAACAATTGCTATGTGGGGTCCTCGTCATCGCCGATCACCCTCAACCTGACGACGGGCACGACCAGCCCGCCGCCGCCGAACACGCCGATCACCGGTAAAGAACCGTCGCTGGAATTCATCGAAGCGACGGAAATTCAGAAAGCGAACAACGGCACCTACGTCGACAACTCGTTTGCCGCTCCGGGTGCAAGTGGCTGCGTCCTGACGCTGTTCGGCTTCATCCCGATCAGCATCAACGGCCTCGTTAACTCGCAGTCCGGTCTGCCGGCTGCTGCTGGTACCAATGAAACGGTCCAGAATTTCGACGCCGAAGTCGTCAACTCGGAAATCGCGTTTACCGAATAGGCGTTGCTTGAAGGCTCTTGAGCCTGATTCTGAGCGCGCGGCGGCTGGTCCGTCGCGCGCTCTTTTTTTGCTGCAGCAGTTTGTCGTAATCGGGAGCGTGGTGCTGGGAAGCTGGTGCTTCGCTACGGCTGCCGAGGCTGCCGGGCCGGAAGTGCGGGCGACCTGGGTCGAAGACGTCAAGACCACCTCAGCGGCGCTGCATGCGGAAGTGAGCGCCGGTGGATTGGCCACGACGTTCCGCTTCGAATACGACTCGGGGGCTGGAGTTGAACAAGTCTCCGGCAGCGCCGGGAAAGAAGGTGTCGTCAGCGTGTCTCGGACCGTCGCGAACCTACGCCCTGAAACGACCTACCGCTACCGGGTCGTCGTGAGCAATGGGGCTGGGACGGTTGTCGGACCGACGCGGATAATGACCACGCGAGGCGTCGGCGAAGGCCTACTGCTCGACGATCGCGGTTGGGAGATGGTCTCGCCGATCGACAAGAACGGGGGGGCGATACAAGGAATCGGCGATGTCGTAGGGGGCGGGGTGCTGCAGGCGGCCGCTCAGGGTGGCGCTGCAACCTTGAGCTCGGTTTCGTCCTTTGGGGCCGGGGCGGGGGCTCCTGTTGGCAGTCAGTACGTGGCCCGGAGGTCTGAAGCGGGATGGGCGGTGGAAAACGTCACTGCGCCAGCACTCGGGGGCGGCTACGGGGAAGCGCCGGACGGGGTGCCCTATCAAATCTTCTCCGCGGATCTCGGACGGGGACTATTACGGGGCATTCGAGACCTGCCCCTGCCGGGGACGGGGGCGCCGGCGGGCTACGCGAACTACTACCTGCGAGAAGCCGGCGGCGGGCTGAAGGCGCTGCTGACCCAGGCGGATGTAGCGAGCTCGTCGCTCTCTCCCGGCGCTTTCCAGCTCGCACTAGTGGGCGCTTCGCCGGATCTCGGTCACGTGGTCCTCTCGACCTGCGCGGCGCTGACCATCGATGCGATCGAAGTTCCCGGTAGCCCTGGCACCTGTGACCCGGCGAGCCCCAACCTCTACGAGTGGTCCGGATCTGGACTGCGTCTGATCAATGTTCTCGCCGGGAACTCGACGGGCACTCCTCCGGCTCGGCTCGGGGCGCCGCTGGCGGCGATCTCGAAAGACGGCAGCAGGGTCTACTGGACCGACGGAGCGAATCTCTACCTGCGCGATGGTGCGAGGACGCTCCTGGTCGGCGAAGGGGGGGAATTCCAGGCGGCGACGCCGGACGGGGCCCTCGCTTTCTTCACCAAGGAAGAAAAGCTCTTCGAGGACGCGGCCGCCTCGGAAGCGTCCGTCGACCTGACGCCGGCGGGCGGGGTGCGGGGGGTCCTCGGGGTCTCAGCCGACGGGTCCTACGCTTACTTCGCGACGGCGAGCGAGATCTTCGTTGCCCATGGGGGCGGCGTCACTCCCGTTGCCTCAGCCCCCGACGCGCAGAACTTCCCGCCCAGCGCCGGGACGGCCAGGGTCAGCGCCGATGGCGCCCGCCTGCTCTTCGTCTCCAGGGCGGAACTGACCTCCTACGACAACACCGATGCCGGAACCCACGAACCTGACGCCGAGGTGTATCTCTACGACGCTGGCACTGGCGGTCTCACCTGCGTCTCCTGCAACCCCACCGGCGAACGGCCACGCGGTTCGGCAAGCATCCCGGGAGCGGTCGCGAATGGTCAGGGTGAAACTGCCACCCGCGCCTACAAGCCACGCGTTCTCTCCGCCGACGGGCAACGCGTCTTCTTCGACTCCCCGGATGCGTTGGCGCCCATCCAGGACACGAACCAGGACCAGGACGTCTACGAGTGGGAGGCTGGAGGGGCCGGCACCTGCGCCAAGCCGCAGGGCTGCCTGCAGCTGATCTCGAGCGGGCGCAGCGCAGGAGGGGCGTCGTTCGCCGACGCCAGCGCCGACGGGGCCGACGTCTTCTTCCTCACCGATGGGTCGCTGGTCAAAGCGGACCCGGGCGGGGTGGATCTCTATGACGCACGCGAACGGGGTGGGTTCCCGGAACCGATCACCCCGATCCCTTGCGAAGAGGACGCCTGCCAGCCGCTGCCGCCAGCGCCCGACGATCCCTCGCCGGGGACCCTGGTGCCGAGCGGCGGCAACCCGCCGGTGCATTTCGCGCCCGCTCGCAAGGCGAAGAAGAAGCATCGCAAGCACCATCGAAAGAAGGGACGGAGGCACCGGCGGTGAGGGCATTGGGCATCGCCGCGAGCACCCTGGCGGTACTTGGCGTCGCTGCCGTCATGGCGCCTGCCGCGCTTGCCGCTCCGCCGGCGATCGGCGCGTCGGCCGCGGTCGACGTCCAGGGCATCTCGGCGACCCTGACTGCCGGCGTCGATCCGGGCGGCCTCGCTAGCAGCTACCGCTTCGAATATGTGAGCCAGGCTGACTTTGAAGCCGCTCAGCCGAACGGGTTCGCGGCTGCCGTCGCGACGCCGGTCGCCCCGCTCGGCGCCAGCAGCGGCGAACGGGAAGTGACGGCGGCGATCGCGGGGCTCGCGCCCGACACCGCCTACCGCTTCCGCGTTCGTGCCGAAAACGGCGACGGGCCCAGCGTGGGCGGGGAAGCCAGCTTCCAGACCTTTCACGGCTTCGGCCTGATGCCGGGTTCCGCCGGCTTCGACGTAGCGATCAATGGCGAAGAGGGAGTGGACACCCAGGCGGGCTCGCACCCGTTCTCGATCGTCGCCAGCATCGACTTCAACCGGGCCGGCGAAAGGCAGGGCCAACCGGGCGTGCCGGTCACCGACGGGGACGCGCGCGACATCGAGCTCGAGCTGCCACCCGGCCTGATCGAAGACCCGGGTGCAGTTGACAAGTGTTCGCAGGAGGAGTTCCACACGCCGCGCAGCTCCCCCTTCGAAACGAGCCGCTCGGGGGAGAGCTGTCCGCAACTGAGCCAGATCGGCGTCGTCACCCTGCGCTCGAGCGCCGAAGGCGCCGGCAACGAAAGCCACAGCCGCACCTTCGGGCTCTTCAACCTGGTCCCGCCACCCGGCTTCCCGGCCCAGATCGGCTTCAGCCCGTTCGGGGTCCCGATCGCCTTCACCCCGCACATCCGCGACCTCAACGGGGAATACGGCGCCACGTTGGACCTCCACAACCTCTCGCAGCAGCTCGACGTCTACGGGATGACGATGACGATCTGGGGCAGCCCGTGGGGGGTCAGCCACAATGGCGAGAGGGGGGAGTGCCTCAATGAGCTCGAGCCCAGCTTCCCTTGGGCGAAATGCGCGGTCGAATCGGGTGCCGGACACGCACCCTTCGCCTACCTGACTCTGCCCGCCTCCTGCGGCGGCCCGCTCGCTTTCAAAGCGACCGCAACCGCGTGGCAGCAGCCCTTCCTCGCTGCGGGCACCGCCCTGAGCCGGAACGCCGCCGGCCTTCCGGCTGGCCTCGACGGCTGTTCGCGGCTGAGCTTCGAACCCGTCGTCAGCGCTGAAGCGACCACCCACCGCGCCTCCTCGCCGAGCGGCTTCAACTTCACCTTGACGCCGAAGGAAGAAGCGCTCACCATCCCCTCGCGCCTCGTCCCGTCGCAGGCGCGCAGGGCCGTGGCCACCCTCCCCGAAGGGATCACGGTCAACCCCTCGCTCGCCGCCGGCCTCGGCTCCTGCACGCCGCAGCAGTACGCGGAAGAGACCGCCGCCTCGCCACTCTCGGTCGGCTGTCCCGAAGACTCGAAGATCGGCACTTTCACCGTGCAGAGCCCGCTCTTCGAAGAAACGGTGAACGGGGCGATCTACCTCGCCGAGCCCGACGATCGCAACACCCCCGCTCCCGGCGCCGAGAATCCCTTCGATTCGCTGCTCGCCGTCTACCTGGTCGCCCGCAATCCCGCCCGCGGCGTCCTCGTTCGCGTCCCCGGTGAGCTCAGCCCCGACCCTGTCACCGGGCGCCTCACCGCGACCTTCGACGAACTGCCGCAGCTGCCCTACTCCAACCTGAAGCTGCACTTTCGCGAGGGGCAGCGGGCACCGCTCGTCACTCCCTCGGCCTGCGGCACTTTCGCCACGCAGGTCGCGCTGACGCCCTGGAACAACCCAAGCGCCGTCGCGGTGTCGAGTCCGCAGTTCACGATCGCCAAGGGGATCGGGCCGGGCGAAGCCTGCCCGACCGGGTCGACGCCGCCCTTCACGCCGGGGGCGAGCGGCGGCACCCTCAACAGCAACGCCGGCTCCTACACGCCCTTCTATCTCCACCTCACCCGCGCCGATTCCGAACAGGAGCTGACCTCCTATTCGGCGACGCTGCCGCCGGGGCTGACCGGGAAGATCGCCGGCATCCCCTACTGCCCGGACGCGGCGATCGAAGCGGCCAAGCGCAAGACCGGGCGCGAGGAGGAACGGCACCCTTCCTGTCCGGCAGCGAGCCAGATCGGCCGCACGGTCAGCGGCTACGGCGCCAGCCAGGTGCTCGCCTACGCGCCCGGTCGCCTTTACCTGGCCGGGCCGTACCATGGCTCTGCCTTCTCGGTGGTGGCGATCGACTCGGCCACGGTCGGGCCCTTTGACCTCGGCGTCGTCATCATCCGCTCGGCGATCCGGGTCGACTCGCGCACCGCCCAGGTCTCGATCGACTCCGCTGGCTCGGACCCGATCCCGCACATCCTCCAGGGCGTGCCGATCCACCTGCGAGACGTCCGCGTCTACATCGACCGGCCGGAAGGCACGCTCAACCCAACCAGCTGCGACGCGAAGACGCTGACCTCGACGCTGACCGGCTCCGGCGGCGCCAGCGCCGACGTCCCCAGCCGCTTCCAGGTCTCCAACTGCTCGGCGCTGCAGTTCCGGCCGCGGCTGTCGCTGCGGCTGCGCGGCAAGACGCGGCGCGGCGCCTTCCCGTCGCTCCGCGCCAGCCTGCGGCCGCACCCAGGCGATGCCAACATCGGCCGCGCCGCGGTGACGCTGCCGCCTTCGCTCTTCCTCGCCCAGGGCCACATCAACACCGTCTGCAGCCAGCGGCAGTTCGCGGCCGAAGACTGTCCGCCGGGTTCCGTCTACGGGCAGGCGACGGCGATCACGCCGCTGCTCTCCCAGCCGTTGCGCGGCAAGGTCTACCTGCGCTCCTCGCAGAACCAGCTCCCCGACCTGGTCGTCCCCCTGCGCGGCAACGGAATCGCGATCGACCTCGTCGGCCGCATCGACTCCTTCAAGGGCGGCATCCGCACCACCTTCGACGTCGTTCCCGACGCGCCGGTGACGAAGTTCGTCCTCAGCCTCAAGGGCGGCAAACGCAGCCTGCTGGTCAATGCCGAAAACGTCTGCCGCTTGCCGCAGCGGTCGCTGGCGCGCTTCGTCGGCCAGGACAACTCCGGCGAGCAGACGCGGCCGCTAATGCGGGCAGACTGCGGGAAGCGAGGACGGCGATGAGCCTCCGGCTTCGGCGCGAGGGGAGACGGGGAGTTACGACGGCGCTGGCGCTGACGGCGTTGCTCGTCGCCGGCATCGTCGCAGCCTCGACCGTCGCGGCGCTCGAAAGCCCCAACCACCCGCGCCTGTTCACGATCGCCTCCGGCTTTGCGGCAGAAGGGGCGGAAGCCAAAGCGGACCCGCTCAAAGACGCCTGCGGCGTCGCCCTCGACGCGGCGGGGCGCGTCTTCGTCTCCACCTATTACGAGCGGGCGGTCTACATCTACGCCTTCAACCAGACCGCGGGTCAGTACCAGTTCCTCGCCAGGGTCAACGTCCCTGACTCTGGGCCGCCTCCCGCCGGCAAAGCGGTCGACGGGCCCTGCGATCTCGCCGTTGACTCCGCCGGCAACCTCTACGTCAACAACTGGCACCGCAACGTGGTCAGGTACGCGCCACTCACCGCGACCACCTTCGGTCCCGGAGTCGTGATCGACTCGAACCATCCGACCGGCGTCGCCGTCGACCCGAATAGCGATCGCGTCTTCGTCGACGATCGCACCTCAGTCGCCGAATACGCGCCGACCGCGCTCGAAAACGGCGAACCGCTGCGCCGGATCGGCGTCGGTGAAATCGAAAACGGCTATGGCGTCGCGGTCTCGGACTTCACCGGATCCGGCAGTTTCCCCAGCACCGCCGGCTGGGTCTATGTCGCCGACGCCGCTGATGACACCGTCAAGGTCTTCGACGCTACGGTCGATCCGGCGGAACCGAAGCCGGCGATCGATGGTGCCGGCACCCCCGAGGCGGGTTTCCATCACCTCGCCGACACTGATCTCGCCGTTGACCCGAACGACGGGCATGTGTACGTGGTCGACAACCTCCAACCCGGGATCGAACAGCCGGAAGCGATCGTCGACGAGTTCAGCTCCCGGGGGCACTACCGCGGCTCGGTCCCGCCCGGCGACGGCAGCGGGCACCCCTCGAGGGTGATCGACGCGGAACCCTCGTCGATCGCGATCTCGGACGAAGGCAGGTTCTTTCTCTCCAGCGGCAACTACTTCAGCGACGGCACGACCCTGCCCGACAACCTGGCTCCGCAGGATTCACAGGTCCAGGTCTTCGGTCCGGCGGCCGATCTCGAAACCCGTCTCCTCACCGTCACGAAGTCGGGGGCGGGGGTCGGTGTCGTCTTCAGCGCTGCCGGCCTGCGCTGCGGCAGCGACTGCGAAGCCGAATTCACGCTTGGCGCCGGCGCCCTGCTGGGAGTGGAACCGGCTCCGGGCAGTCGCTTCGCCGGCTGGACCGGGTGTCCCGATGTCCGCTCCGACGGGCGCTGCCTGGTGACGATAAGCGCCGACGCGACGGTCGGCGCCGAGTTTGAGCCGGCCCCGCAGCAGACGCTGAGCGTCGCCGTCGTGGGCGCCGGGCAGGGCTCGGTCGCCAGCGCGCCGGCCGGGATCGCCTGCGGTGGCAGCTGCGCCAACAGTTTCGACGAAGGCTCCCAGGTGACCCTGACCGCCACCGCCTTCGACGGCAGCGCCTTCGCGGGCTGGAGCGGCTGCGACGCTGAACCGGCGCCGGGCGCCTGCGTGGTGACGATGAGCGGCGCCCGTTCGGTAGCTGCGAGCTTCGCCCCGGTCGTCGCGCCGCCACCCCCACCGCCGACCCCAGCTCCGCAGCGCCTACTCTCGGTCGCCGCCAGCGGTCTCGGTGGTGCCGCGGGCAGCGTCACCAGCGCTCCAGGTGGGATCGACTGCGGCGCCACCTGCACCGGCCTCTACACCGACGGGACGACGGTGACGCTCGAGGCTCGGCCGGCCGCCGGTTCGGCCTTCCTCGGCTGGGGTGGCTGCGACGCCAGCGACGGCCCGCGCTGCACGGTCGCGCTCGGAGCCGACAAGGTCGTCGCCGCCGCCTTCGGTCCCGGCTCGCCCGGCCCCCTGCGCGTGCGGGGAGTGAGCGTGCGTGGGGAGACGGCGACGCTGCGGGTCGTCGTGCCGGTCGCCGGCGAGCTGTCGGCCACCTCGCCGCGGCTGCAGCCGGCGAGCGCGCTGCCGATCCAGGCCGGGGTCGTCGCCCTGCAGCTGCGCCTCAATCCCGCCGGCGTCCGAGCGCTCGCCCGGGCCAAGCGCGGTCGCCTCTCGGTTCCCGTCACCCTCTCCTTCGCGCCCTTCGACGGCGGCACACCGGTCGGGACCAAGCGGGCGGTCGTCTTCGGCGACGCCAAGGCGAGCGGCAGACCGGCTCGCGGTGGCGCGGCGAAGAGTCGAAGGGGACGGCGATGACGGCCCGCCGCGCTCACCCCGCCGCCCTGACCCTCGCTCTGCTGCTCGCACCCCTTGTCACCGTCGCCCACGCCGAGACGGTCCAGAAGGGCCACCTCCGCGTCGCCTTCTCCAGCGCCTTCGCGCCGCGCTCGCTGCCGCGCCAGGGCGCCGCGCCAATCACGGTCTCGATCGGGGGCCGGATCTCGACCAGCGACGGCAAGGCGCCGCCGCAGCTGCGGCGGATCGAGCTGGCGATCAATCGCAGCGGGCACCTCAGCATGGTCGGGCTGCCGGTCTGCCGGCCGGAGGAGATCGAACCCTCGACCAACCGCGGCGCCCTGGAAGCGTGCGGGCGCTCGCTGGTCGGCGAAGGGAGCTTCACGGCCAACGTCGAGCTGCCTCAGCAGGCGCCGTTTCCCTCGCGCGGCAAGGTGCTCGCCTTCGCCGGGCGGGAAGGGGGGCGGCCAGTGATCCTCGCCCATGTCTACGGCACCGACCCGGTCCCCACCTCCTACACGCTGCCCTTCGCGATCGGCAGCGCTCACGGCACCTATGGGACCGTCCTCACCGCCTCGCTGCCGCAGGTCACCTCCGACTGGGGGTTCGTGACCGGGATCGAGCTGAGGCTGAACCGGCGCTTCAGCTACCGCGGCCAGCGGCGCAGCTTCGCCTCCGCCGGCTGCCCGGCCGCCCCCGGCTTCCCCGGCGCCGTCTTCCCGTTGCTACGCGCCAGCTTCATCTTCACCGGCGGGCCGACGCTCAGCTCGGTGTTGACCCGCTCCTGCCGGGCGCAGGGCTGACAGAGTCAGCCGCTCTCGTCACGGCGCTGCTCCAGCCATGCCACCGCTTCCGCGGGGATGTCGTGCTTCTCTTCGATCAGCATCGCGGTCAGCTCGGTTTCGCTGGATTTGACGCCGGCGACCATGGCCTGGGAGAGGTAGTCCCACATCCTCATGGTTTCGGAGACGGTGAGGTTGAGGGTGTCGGCAGATTCCTCGACCAGGGGCTTGACGCGGGCTTCGAGGTCGCCGAGCTCGAGTGGGGTGTCGAGGACTTTCGAGGTCATGTTGGCGTGGCCGGCGAGGGCGCCGGCGACCCAGGCCTGGGCGAGGAAGGCGTCCATCTCGATCAGCTGCTCCTCGTTGAGGCGCAGGGAATCGGCGCTCTCCTTCAGAAGGGGCTCGATGGCCCGCCGCTCCGAGGCCAGCATGTTCTGCATAAAGTTCTCTTGATCGAACACGCGGACACCGTAAACGGCAAGTCCGTTGTGTCAAGTTCTGGCTGGCCGGTTCTACAGTCCGGCTGGGTGCCGGGCGGTGAAGTTGCGCGGGTCCACCTGGACGGTGTGCCAACGGGGGCCGCTGACCCCCGGGGGGTCGTCGCGGGTGTCGTAGCGCAGGCCGGCGACCACCATGTAGACATGGTGCGAGTTGGCGTAGACCGTGATCCAGTGGCCCGCGCCGGGTGCGCCCCAGTAGGCGAGCTGGCCGGAGACCACCGTCGTCGAGAGCAGATCGCCGCCGTGCAGGGCATAGCCGACGGCGCCCGAGCAGTCGTAGCCGTGGGTGAAGAAGCTGAGGTGCCCGCCGCCCCATACATAGGGGCGCCCGTCGATCTGGTTGGCGGCAGCGATCACCTCTCGCACGATCGGCGGCGCGCCCGGCGGCGGCACCGCGCGGCCGTTCTGCAGCGTCGCCCCGCAGGTGGCGCTGGTCCGCGGCACGCCGGCCGTGGGTTCGCTGCAGCCGCTGCCGCCCCAGGGGACTTCGGCGGCGCTCGCTGAAGAGGCGACGAGCAGCGGCGAGGCGAGGATGGCGAGGCAGAGCGCGAAGGCCCACGCGCATGCTCTCCGCCCCCGCAAGATTCCCTGTCGAGCGGTGGGTGCGATGCGAAAAAGCCTACGCGACGCCGGTTAATGTGGGCTCCGCCTTGATCTACCGCGCCTTCTTTCGCCTGGTGCTCCAACGCGTCGACCCGGAGCGGGCGCACGCGATCGCCGCCGCCACTCTGCGCTTAGCGGCCGCCGTGCCCGGGGCGCTCTGGGCGCTGCGGCACCTGCTGCCTCCGCGGGGCGAGGCGCTGCGGGTGCGCGCTCTCGGCCTCGAGTTCGCCAGCCCGCTCGGGGTCGCCGCCGGCGTCGACAAGAACGCGACCTGGTTCGAGCCGCTGCTGGCGCTCGGCTTCGGCGCCGTCGAGGTCGGGACCGTCACGGCGCACGCCCAGCCCGGCAACCCGCGCCCCCGTGTCACCCGCTTCCCGGCGCAGCGGGCGCTGCTCAACGCGATGGGCTTCCCCAACGACGGGGCGGAGGCGGTTGCGCCCCGCCTCGCCGGCCCCCGCCACGGCGTGATCGGGATCAACGTCGGCAAGTCGAAGCTCGCCGAGCTCGACGAGGCGGTCGCCGACTACCGCGGGTCGGTCCGGCTGCTGGCGCCGCACGCCGACTACCTCGTCCTCAACGTCAGCTCGCCGAACACGCCGGGGCTGCGGGAGATGCAGGCGGTCGAGCGGCTGGCGGCACTGATCGACGGCGTCCGCGAGGAGCTCGGCGCGGCCGGATGCGGCGAGCTGCCGCTGCTGGTCAAGCTCGCTCCGGACCTGGAGGACGCCGAGATCGAGGCGATCGCCGACCTCGCACTCGAGCGCCGCCTGGCCGGCATCGTCGCCACCAACACCACCGTCGACCACTCTGTGTTGCCGCCCGGCGCCACCGAGGCGCTGCCCCACGGCGGCGGCGTCTCCGGCGAGCCGCTGCGGCCCCGCGCCCTCACCGTCCTCCGCCTCCTCCATGCCCGGGTCGGCGGCCGGATCGCCCTCGTCGCCGCCGGCGGCATCGCCGACGCCGACGACGCCTGGGAGCGGATCCTCGCCGGCGCCACCCTCCTGCAGGCTTACACCGGATTCGTCTACGGCGGCCCGCTTTGGCCCCGGCGCCTCAACCGGGGCCTCGAGCGGCGCCTGCGCGAATCGCCCTGGTCGACGCTCGGGGAAGCGGTCGGCCAGGGCGAGCCGCAGGCCGGCCCGCCTCAGTCGGCGCGCACGTAGGTCTGGACCCCGATCCCCTCGCCGACCGTGCGCGACTCGGCCAGCTTCAGCGTCTTCTTGTCGCCGACCGGGCCGAACACCCGCTTGCCCTCGCCGAGCACCACCGGGAAGACCATCAGTCGCAGCTCGTCGACCAGGTCGCGCTCGATCAGGCCCTGGACGAGCTGGGCGCTGCCGGCGACGAGGATCACCCCGTCGACCTCGTCCCGCACCCTCGCCACCGCGTCGAGGTCGGGCAGCACGGTCGAGTTGTTCCACTCCGGGTCGGTGAGGGTGGTCGAGACGACGTACTTCGGCATCGAGTTCATCTTTTCGGCGAAGCCCGCGTCATCTTCCATCTTCGGCCAGGCCTCCGCGAAGCCTTCGTAGGTGACGCGGCCGAGCAGCTGCGCCTCCGCCTCGACCAGCTCGTCGAGCTTGAACTTGTCGCCGTCCTCACCGCGGCTGAAGGCGAAGGTCCAGGCCCCGTGCCGCGAGCCCTCCGATCCACCCGGGTCCTCCATCACTCCATCCAGCGAGACGAACTCGGTTACGACGATCTTCCCCATGGCCCTCTCCTTGCTTGCGTGAAGTTGTCTTCTACCCCAACGACGAACGCCGAGACCTCAAATCGACAGGTCACCGAAATTCCCTAGTTCCGCGCGCCACACGTAACGTCTTGTCTGCAAAACTTCTGGGCGACCATGGGCAACTCTGACCTCGACGACGTCGGCAATCGAATCGAAGCGGACTACCTCGCTATTCGGAGGGAGATTCGGCACGGGTCCGAACGAATTCGCAAGGTGATCGTCATATGGACTATCGCCAGCGTTCTTCTCGAGGCCGTTGGATTTGGTACCTGCTTTGTCCTTATCGCGACCCGGCTCTAGCGGCACCCAGCGCGGCGCGGGGCCTACAGCGCCACGTAGCGCAGGGCGATGTAGCCGCTCGCCAGCAGCAGCGAGATCAGGGTGGCGGGGATGCCGACCTTGAGGAAGGTGACGAAGCCGATCGGGGTGCCGGCTTTCTCGGCGATGCCGGCGGCGGCGACGTTGGCGGCGGCGGCGATCAGGGTCGCGTTGCCGCCGAAGCAGGCGCCGAGGGCGAGGGCCCACCAGTAGGCGTCGTCGCCGTTCGCCCCGGCGGAATGCTGGAGGTCCTTGACGACCGGGACCATTGCGGTCGTGAAGGGGATGTTGTCGACCAGGGCCGAGCCGAGCGCCGCCACCCAGGTGATCCCGAACAGCTCGGCGCTGCGGTTGCCGCCGGTCACGTCCTTGACCGCCTCGGCGACATGGTCGATCGCTCCCGTCGCCTCCAGCGCCCCGACCATCACGAACAGGGCGATGAAGAAGAAGAGGGTCGTCCACTCGATTCCGTCGAGGGCCTGCTCGACGTCGATGTGGGTGACCAACAGGGCGACCGCCGCCCCGGTCAGCGCCACCGTCGCCGGCTCGATGTGCAGCGCCTGGTGGGCGAAGAAGGCGAGGATCGTCAGCACCAGGACCGGGCCGGTGCGGCGCAGCTCCGCGGCGTCGCGGATCGAGGCGACGGCGTCGAGCTCCATCACCGCGTGGCGGGCACGCTCCTCGATCTGCAGCCGGCCGCGGAAGACGAGGTAGAGCAGCGGTATGACGACGGCGAAGGCGACGACGACGATCGGCGCCAGGTTGACGATGAAGTCGTTGAAGTTGAGCCCGGTGGCGCCGGCGATGATCAGGTTCGGCGGGTCGCCGATCAGGGTCGCGGTGCCGCCGAGGTTGGAGGCGATCACCTCGATGATCAGCAGCGGCACCGCCTCGATCTCCAGCGCATCGGCGAGCATGAAGGTGATCGGGGCCACCAGCAGGATCGTGGTCAGGTTGTCGAGGAAGGCGGAGAGCAGCGCCGTCGTCCCCGCCAGCGCCATCGTCAGCGCGAAGGAGCGGCCGCCGGAGAGCTGGCCGGCGCGGATCGCCAGGTAGTCGTAGACCCCGGTCTGCTGGGTTAGGTAGACGAGGATCATCATCCCGACCAGCAGCCCGATCGTGTTGAAGTCGATCGACTCGATCGCCTGCTCCTGGGAGAAATCGCCGACGAAGAGGACGACGATCGCCGCTCCCAGCAGGGCCACGTTGGTGCGGTGCATCTTCTCGGCGGCGATGATCGCGATCGCGATCAGGAAGGTGGCGACGGCGATTGCCATCCAGGCAGCATTTCAGCGCCCGCCCTGGCATGAAAGACTCGACGGGTGAAGCTGCGTCGAGCGGTCAGAGTGGGGGTGCTGGCTTGTGCGCTGACGGCAGCTGCCGCCGCGGTCGCGCCGCTCTCGGCGATCGCCGCGCCGCCTCACGCCCACGGGTCGGTTTCGAGCCCGATCGGGCCGGCTGCCTCGGGGACGTTTTCGACCGCGGTCGACCCGGGCGACGCCACCGCCTTCTGGACCCCGGCCCGCCTGCGCAACGCTCGGGCGCTCACCGTGACGCCGACCAGCGCCAGCGGCGGCGCGCCGCTCGCCACGCCCGACACCGCCGCGCCCGGCGGCGCCGCTCCGCTCGACCCAGCCGGTCCCACCGCCAGCTCGGCCTTCGACCCGGTCGCCGACCCGGAGGCGCCGGGGAACCGCATCGGCGGGGCGATCTTCGTGGTCCTTGCCGGTGGCGAAGGGGTTGCCCGCTGCTCGGGCACCTCGGTCAGCGCCGCCAACCGCAGCCTCGTCATCACCGCCGGCCACTGCGTCTATGACGGCGGCAGCCACGGCCACTGGCTCGCCGGCAAGTGGGTCTTCATCCCCGGGTACCGCAACGGCGAACGTCCCTACGGCGTCTTCCCGGCCAAGTGGCTGGGGACGACCCGGCCCTGGCGCCAGGAGGGCAGCGAGAACGGCGACGTCGGCGCCGCCGTGGTCGGCCGCAACGAACGCGGCGAACTGCTGGCCGACGCGGTCGGCGCCGCCGGGATCGCCTGGGGCCTGCCGCCGCAGCAGAGCTTCGACGTCCACGGCTATCCGGTGGCGCCCCCCTACAACGGCTCCAGCCAGCGCCTCTGCGCGGCGACGCCATACCTAGGCCACGACTTCGGCTCCTTCCTCTGGACGGGGCCGCTCAACCTCGCGGTCGAATGCCCGGTCACGGGCGGCGCGTCCGGCGGCGGCTGGCTGATCAATGGCGACACGATCAACAGCGTCACCGACTATGGGTACGGCGAGGCTGGCTCGACCGATTACGGCGCCTACTTCGGCGGCGCCGTCCGCGACCTCTACAAGCAGGCGGCGAAGGTCAAGTGAGGGCGCCCCGCCCCAAGGTGAGCTGGCTCGCGGCCGTGGCCCCGCTGGCCGCGGCCCTGATCCTGGCCGCACCGGCCACGGCGCAACCGCCGCCGCGCGCCCTCTCCTTCTCACTGCTCAACAGCGACGGCTACCAGGTCACGGTGACCGGCTTCGGGCCCACCGTCGCCCTCGCCGTGCACCGGCCGAAGCGCCCGGTCGCGACCATGTACCTGGTCCACGGCAGGGTGACGAAGAGCTCGATCCAGGGCAGCTTCCCGGGCCTCGGCCGCGTCGACGTCCACTTCAAGCCGGGCGGGCGGAAGGGGAAGCACCCGCGTTGCGAGTCGGTGATCCGCGGCCTGCACGGAACCTTCAAGGGGAAGATCCATTTCCGCGGTGAGAACGACTACACGACCGTCGACGCCCACCGCGCCAAGGGCAAGGTCGTCGACTACGGCCTGCTCCGCCACTGCTCCGGTGGCATCTCCTCCCACGGCAGGAAGTCGACCAACGCCTTGATCAAGGCGATCCTCGGCCTCGGCGGCCCGAAGGCGAAGACGACCCGGGTGCTCGCCGAATGGAAGCAGCCGCTCGGCGGCGTCTTCTTCGAAGCGACCCAGGTCGGTCGTGACCACACGCAGTTCGTCGCGGTCGAGCAGCACACCTTCGGCCGGCTCGCGGTTCTCCACGTCGCCCACGCCCATGGCTCGGCAAAGCGGCTCGCCTCGGACCCGGCGCTCAGCTTCGCCAGCGTCACCCCGCCGGCTCCCTTCAGCGGCAGCGCCGACCTGCGCCACGACCCCGACGGCAGCAAGCGCTGGAGCGGCACCCTCACCGCCACCTTCCCCGGCGCCCCCGACGTGCCCCTCACCGGCCCCGACTTCAAGACCATCCTCGCCCGCAGCTGGGGCCCCGTGCCGACCGTGCCAGCGCCGCTGCCGAAGCGCCTGCTCGGCGAGGTCCCCAGGCAGCTGCTCCTGCCGAGCCTCTAGGGCGCCGGGACCGCGGCAGCCATCTGCGCGTAGCCGCTGGCGCTGGGGTGGATCCCGGTGTCGCCGCTGATCACCCAGGGCGGAGCGCCGCCGCCCGGGCCTTCGCAGAAGGAGAGCGGGTGGTCGACCTCGAGCTCGTCCTGGGTCGGGTCGGACTGGACGCTGGGCCCGTCGACCTTGTATTCGAGGTAGGAGCAGGTGAACCGCGAGGGATAGACCGGCGAGACGTCGATGCCGACGTTGAAGTGGGGCGGGGCCACTGGCCGCAGCCGCGCCCCGTTCACTTCCGCCGCCGCCGCGGCGATTTCGCGGTTGAGGAGGGCGCCCATCTCGGCGATCTGGGTCGAGCTGTAGGCGAGCGCCGTCGAGGGGACGGTCAGCGGGTACTGCATCAGGTAGACGACCGCGCTCGTCTTGGCGATCAGCTCGCGGTAGAGCTTGGCGAGGTTCGCCCGCAGTTCGACTTCGGCGAAGGCCCGTTCGACGCATTCGCTGAAGCCGCCGACGATCTCCGACCAGACCGCGCAGCCCATGTTGTCGACCCCGAAGAGGACGTCGGCGAGCAGCGGGTTGGCCCCCACCGTCATCAGGATGTAGTCCGGGAATTCGGACTCGATCCGCTTCGTCGTCGCGTAGAGCTGACCGCCCGGCGCCCAGTCCTTCGGTTCGGAGCCGCTGACGGCGAAGTTGGCGTAGTTCTTGACGCTGTGCTCGTTGGCCCACTGGGCCGCCCAGGAGACGTTGTTGGAGAGGCCGTAGTCGGGGGCGTATTCGAGCTTGGTCCCCTTCTTGTTGGTGCGGACGGTTGAGTTGGAGGAGCAGGCGTCGTCGTATTCGCCTTCGCCGGGCCGGCAGCTGAGCAGTTCGCTGAACGGCATCGGCAAGCCTTCGTCGTAGTAGCCGAAGCCCGCGGTGACCGAGTCGCCCATCGCCCGGACGATCGCCCCTTCGCCGCGTTCGGTGAGGACCTGCACCTGGACGGGGACCGAGAGCGGCTCGGGCCGGGTGGACTTGCCGGCACCGGCCCGCCGCGGTGCCGCGGTCAGCTCGATCGTCGCGGTGCCGCGGAAGTGGGTCCCGGAGCGGTAGACGAGGCGCCCCTTATATATGTGCGCGTCGCCTCCGTCGGGGCGCGAGGCGATGCGCCAGCGGACCGGCGAGCCGCAGCGTGGCAGCGGCACGAAGGCCCGTTCGCCCGGTCGCGCCCGCAACTGAGGCAGCGAACCGCAGAGGCGACGGCTGGCGTGGGTCGACTGCACGCGGTGGCGCTCGTGGTCACGCGAGTCGAGCTCGGGGACGCTGTCGCCGGTGAGGTCGAGGGCGCCGCTGGCATCGACGACGACCGTCGCGCCGCGCCGCGCGATGCGGGTCTGCTCGCCGGTCAGCGGGATCGCGTGCACGAAGGTGAAGGTCCGCCGCCGGTCCGGCAGCCGCGGGGCGCCGGCGTTGGCGCGCTCACCGATCTCCCAGGTGTACGACTGTCGCCGCCCCGGCCACTCCAGCTTCGCGGAGAGCTCGAGCGGCTGTCCCGCCAGTTGAATCGGGTAGCGGACCGCGACGAGCAGCTGCGCCGGCCCGCCGGCCGGTGCTGTCATCCCCACCCGCTCGATCTCCACCCGAGCCGGCGGTTTGGCGTGCGCCACCCCGGTCGGCCGCGCCGCCGAGGCGGTGCCTACCGAGAGCAGGAACGCCGCCAGCAGCGCCAGGGCGCGGATCGAGGTGCGGCGCGGGTCCCCGGACATGCCGGCAACCTACCCGCGCCGCACCCGGGTCACTCAGTAGCCCGGCGGATGTCGAACCGCGAAGCCGGCCGGGCTGGCCGGGTCTTCGTGCCAGCGCGGGCCGGTGCCCGAGGTGTCGCCGGAGGTGTCCCAGCGCAACCCGGCGATCGTCGCGTAGACATGGCCGGCGTTGGCGTAGATCGTGATCCAGCGGCCGGGGCCAGCTTCGCCCCAGTGGGCCAGCGACCCGGAGACCATCGGCACGCCGAGCAGGCCGGCGCCGTGGAGGGCGTAGCTGACCGAGCCGGAGCAGTCGTAGCCGCTGTCCCACCAGCGACCGTGGCCGCCGCCCCAGACGTAGGGCTTGCTGCGGATCCGGTTCGCCGCCTGGATCGCCTTGCGGACGGCGGCCGGGGCGCCGAGCGGCGCGACCGCCCTGCCGTTTACGAGGGCGGCACGGCTGACCGGACCGCTGCCGGGAGTGCCCGTTGAGCCGGGGGGTGGGCCCGGGGTGACTGCCGCGGGCGGTTCCGGGCTGACGGCGGAGATGCCGCCGTAGACGGTGGCGTCGGCACGGTCGGCCGAGGCCGCGGCAAGCGTCGCCAGGGCCAGTAGAGCGATTGCGATCAGGTTGCGAGGGCGCCAAACGGCGCCAAGTGCTGCAGGCATCGATCCTCCCTCGTGGGCCGACGGGGTTAGCTGTCGGGCTAGCGCTGAAGGAGCCTGCGCTCCCACCGTAGAGGTGGGTTCGCCCCAACCGATTGGGTCCCCCGCTCCCGGGCACGGCCCGGGATTAGGCGTGATTTCCGGCTTCAACCGGCGGCGGAGAGCGAAGTTGCGGTCCCCGGCCGGAGATCTCACGTTCCGCCGCCGCGCCGCGTTTCATCTTTAGATGACCGTGACCGACCCCCAAGCCACAGCCGAGCTCCGCAGCGTCTTCGCGAGCCCGGTCGGGCCGCTGACCCTGATCGAGCGCGACGGCGCCCTGCGCGCGGTGCTCTTCCCGGCGGAGGGAGGGCGCCCCGTCGGCGACGCCGCCACCGAGCCCGCCGCGCCGAACCCTGAGCGTGGCGACGATCTGCTCGCCGAGGCCAGCCGCCAGCTCACCGAGTACTTCGCCGGCGAGCGCCGCCGCTTCGACCTGCCACTCGACCTGCGCGGCACGCCCTTCCAGCGCCGCGTCTGGGAGGAGCTGCGGACGATCCCCTACGGCGAGACGGTCAGCTACGGCGAGCTGGCGCGGCGGATCGGCAAGCCGGGCGAGGCGCGCGAGGTCGGCAGCGCCGTCGGCCGCACCCCGACGCCGATCGTCGTCCCCTGCCACCGGGTGATCGGCGCCGACGGCGCCCTGGTCGGCTACGGCGGCGGCCTGCCGCGCAAGCGGGCGCTGCTCGACCTCGAGCAGGGTGTTCTGCCGCTGGCGGCAGCGGGTACCGAAGAGGAATGGATTCCGCCGACTCCGGCTGGCTCGCAACGCTGAAGCGCACCGGCAGCGAGTTCCTCGAGGACAACCTCACCGACTGGGCGGCGGCGCTCACCTACTACAGCCTGCTCTCGCTCTTCCCGGCCCTGATCGCGATGTTCTCGCTGATCGGGATCTTCGGCGACCCGACCTCGACGACCAGGAGCCTGACCGAGATCATCACCGAACTCGGTCCCGAGTCGGCAGCGGAAACCTTCAAGGGACCGATCGAATCGCTCGCCTCCAACCAGAGTGCCGCCGGCTTCGCCTTCGTGCTCGGCCTCGCCGTCGCGCTCTGGTCCGCCTCCGGGTACGTCGGCGCCTTCATCCGCGCCTCCAACGTCATCTACGAGACCGACGAGGGACGCCCCTTCTGGAAGCTGCGGCCGCTGCAGCTGGCGATCACCCTGCTGCTGGTGACGATGATGGCGCTGCTCGCCGTCGGCCTGGTCTTGACCGGGCCGGTGGTCAGCGCGATCGCCGAGCCGATCGGGATCGGCGACACCGCGGTCGAGATCTGGAACATCGCCAAGTGGCCGGTGATGGCGGCGATCTTCATCACCATGGTCTCGGTCCTCTACTACGCCTCGCCCAACGTGAAGCTGCGCGGCTTCCGCTGGGTGACTCCGGGGAGCCTGGTCGCGATCGTGATCTGGGCGGTCGCCTCGGCACTCTTCGCCCTCTACGTCGCCAACTTCGGCTCCTACGACAAGACCTACGGGACGCTCGGCGGCCTAGTCGCCCTGCTGGTCTGGTTCTGGATCTCCAACCTGGCGATTCTCTTCGGCCACCAGTTCAACTCCGAGCGCGAGCGCAGCGCCGAGATCGAGGAAGGCGTGCCGCGGGCCGAGCGGGAGCTGCAGCTGGAGCCCCGCGACGAGCCCTAGCTCAGAGCGGCGGCTTGCCGGGCGTGTAGAGCCAGCGCTGGAAGAGCGGCCGCAGCTTCTCGCCGGAGACGTCTTCGGCCAGCGCTTCGAATTCGGCGATCGTGCCGCTGGCGTAGCGGTGCCCGCTCGCCCAGAGGCGGATCGTCGCCAGCAGGTCCCTGGTCCCGACCGCTTCGCGCAGCGCCTGCAGGGCCATGCCGCCGCGGGCGTAGACCGAGGATCCGAAGAGGTGCTCGGGCTGCCCGGGATCGCCCGAGGGCGGGTCCCAGAAGCTCCTGTCCGAGGCGGGGGTCGCGTAGAGGCGGCGGAAGGTCTGCGCCGCGGTCGGGCCGCCGTGGCGCTCGGCGTAGAACCACTGCGTCCAGGTCGCGAAGCCCTCGTTGAGCCAGATTTCCGGCCAGCGCACCAGCCCGACGGAGTCGCCGAACCACTGGTGCGCGGTCTCGTGGACGAGCGTCGCCAGGTCGGGCGCGAAGGCGTAGATCGGCCGCGTCTGCGTCTCCAAGGCGTAGCCGAGGCGCGGGGCGTAGTCGACCACCGAGCCGGCCGCTTCGAACGGGTAGGGGCCGAACAGCGAGCCGACGAAGCGGATCGCCTCCGGCAGCGAGAGCAGCGCCCGCTGGTGCTCGGCGTAGCGGGGGTCGACCAGGGTCCAGGCCGGGAACCCGTCCGCCCGGCTGCGCACCAGCTGGCCGCGACCGACGTCGAGCAGGGCCAGGTAGGGGTCCATCGGCTTGCCCTCGCGCCACTTGTAGGTGGTGAGGCCGCCCGCCCGCTCGACCCCGTGCAGGCGCCCGTTGGCGACCGCCTTCAGCCCCGCCGGCACGGTGATCGCGAAGGCGAAGCTGGCCTTGTCGGCGAGCGAGTCGTTGCAGGGGATCCAGGCCGGGGTGCCGACCGGCTCGCCGACCGCGAGGACGCCGTCGTCGGTCGGGTTCCAGCCCTCGCTGGTCCCATCCGGGTCGATCACCCGCCGCGGCCGCCCGTCATAAGCGACGAGCACTTCGAAGCTGGTCCCGGGCGGGATGCGCTTGGCCGCCTCGACCTTGAGCTTGCCGCGACCGCGGTGGAAGCTCGCCGCCGCGCCGTCGACCGTGACCCGGCTGACGTGGAGGCCATAGAGGTCGAGCGAGAAGCCCGTCAGTCCCTGCTGGGTCGTCGCCGCGATCGCGGCCGTCGCCCGCACCCGACCGCTGCCCGGCGCGTAGCGCAGCTTCACGTCGTAGGAGGAGACGTCGTAGCCGCGGTTGCCGGCCCGCGGGAAGAACGGTTCGCCGCCGTCGGCGGCGCGGGCGAGCGGCGCCGCGAGCAGCCCGGCGAGGAGGAGGCAGGGGAGGAGATGCTTGAGCCGGGCCACTTTGCGGTACGAATCGTATGTGCAGCTGCTCGGCTCGGAAAAGCTCTTCGACGGATTCATGGTCGACGTCGCCCGCAAGCGCTTCCGCCGCGCCGACGGCAGCGAGGTCGAGCGCGAGGTGGTCGAGCACCCCGGCTCGGTCGGCGTCGTCGCCTACGACGAGCGCTTCGTCTACCTGGTCCGCCAGCCCCGCGAGGCGGTCGAGCACGATCGCCTGCTGGAGATCCCGGCCGGCAAGATCGACGCCGGGGAGAGCGCCCTGGAGTGCGGCAGGCGCGAGCTCGCCGAGGAGGTCGGCCTCAAAGCGGAGCGCTGGAGCGAGCTGCACACGATCTACTCCAGCCCCGGCTACGTCGACGAGGTGATCACGATCTTCGCCGCCACCCGGCTGACCGAGGTCGGGGCGAACCCCGACGCCGAGGAGCAGATCGAGATCGTGCGGCTGCCGGTAACGGAGATCGACTCGGCCCTGCCCGGCATCGCCGACGCGAAGACGCTGGTCGGCCTGCTGATGCTCAAGCGCGAGCTCGGGCGCTAGGCCGGATCGCCAGGATCACCAGGTCGTCCCGCAGCGAGCCGCCGCCGCGGCTGACCGCGTCCGCCCGCAGGCGCCCGGTCAGCTCCTCGAGGCCGACGTCGGTGAGCGGCTGGACCATCGCCGCGAAGGCGTCGGGATCGTGGTGGGAATCGACCGGGCCGGCCTCGAGCCAGCCGTCGGTGCAGAGGACCAGCGTGTCGCCGGGAGCGAGCTCGACCTCGTGCCGGCTCACGTCGGGCCGCCGCTGGGCGCCGAGCAGGGTGCCGCCGCCGAGTTGGCGGGCGCCGTCCGCGCTGACGTGGATCGCCGGTGGGTGCCCGGCGCCGGCCAGGGTCAGCCGCCAGCTCGATCCCTGGCGGCGCAGCCGCAGCAGCTGCGCGGTGGCGAAGTCGTTGAGGGTGCTGCCGGCGAGCAGCAGGTCGTTGACCCGGGCCAGCACCTCCTCCGGCTCGGCGATCACCCTGGTCAGGCCGGCGACCGAGTGGCGGGCGGCGACCGAGACCCCGGCCGCGGCGCTGCCCTTGCCGGCGACGTCGCCGATCAGGATCCAGCAGCCGTCATCGGTCGGCAGCACGTCGTAGAAGTCGCCGCCGATCTCGATCCCCTCGCCGGCCGCCTCGAAGACGACCGCGACCTCGAGGCCCGGCACCGGCTCGGGCCCCCGCGGCCGCAGCCCGCGTTGCAGGTTCTCGGCGATGCGGTCGCGCTCGCTGTAGAGGCGGGCGTTGTCCAGCGCCATCGCCGCTCGGTCGCCGAGCTCGGCGAGGAACTCGAGGTCGCGGTCGTCGTAGCGGAGGTCGGGCCTGGCGTGCAGGAAGGAGAGGGCGCCGAGGGTGCGCCCCCGCGCTCGCAGCGCCACCACCGCGGCCGAGTTGTAGCTGGCCTCCTGCATCAGCAGCCGGTGGTCGTCGCTCTGGGCCACATCCTCGACCACGTCCCGCGAGCTCAGCTCCCGCCAGACCATCGGCTGCTTCGCCCGCAGCACCTGCGCCACGGGGTGCTCGCCGTTCGGGTCGAGCGGCGAGCGGCGGCGGATCTGCTCCAGTCGCGCCGCCATCTCGGGGTCGGCCCCGGCGACGATGCTGTCGCCGAGCCAGCCGTCCTCGCGGACGAAGTCGATCAGGCAGATCTCGGCCAGCTCCGGCACCGCGGTGCCGACGATCGTGCGCGCCGTCTGAGCCGGGTCGAGGGAGCTGTCGAGCAGGCGGCTGGCGGCGACCAGGAACTCCTGCGCCCGTTGCCGCCGCTTCGCGGCGGTGACGTCGCGGGCGATCACCGAAGCGCCGACGACTCCGCGCAGCGGGTTGCGGATTTGGGAGACGGTCAGCGAGACGCTGATCCGGGCCCCGTCGGCGCGGACCCGCTCGGTCTCGTAGGTCTCGAGCCGCTCGCCGCCGGTGACCCGGCGGAGGATCTCCATCTCCTCGCCGCGGTGATCGGGCGGGATCAGGAAGGAGACGTGCTGCCCGACCGCTTCCGCGGCCGTGTAGCCGTACATCCGTTCCGCGGCGGGGTTCCAGGAGGTGAGGACGCCCTCGAGGTCCTTGCTGAAGACCGCGTCCTCGCTGCCGTTGACGACCTCGGCGAGGTGGTTGCGGACCCGCTCGGTCTCGGCCATCAGCTCCTCCTGCTCCCGCAGCTCCGCTTCCGCCTCGCGAATCGCCACGAAGGCGGCGAGCTGGTCGGCGAAGGCGACCAGCAGCGCTTCCTGCTCGGCCGAGCAGCCTTCCTCGCCGCCCTTTCCGAAGGCGGCGAAGGCGAGCGGATGGCTCGCCGTCCCAATCGTCAGCCCGTTCAGACCGCCGGGAAGCCCCGCCTCGAAAGGTGGCTCGAGCCGCTCCGGCCAGCCGGCCGCCGGGGCCTCGCCCCAGCTGGCGGTCAGGCTCATCGCGCCGCGATCGCCGGGCGACCAGAGGGCCGCCGCTTCGCAACCTGCCAGCCCGGCGACCATCTCCAGGAAGGGAGGTGCCGCAGCGGCCAGCGACTCGCTTTGCTCCAGGACGGATGCGAGCTCGTGCCGCCTCCCCAGGTATCGGCCAAGCTGGAACTGCTCCATCGACCAAAGCTAGCGGGCCGCCCTTTCCCCCGCAGCGGTGGCGATAATCCCAGCCGCAGGGGCGGGCTCAGACCGTTTCGGGGGCGTTCCATCGGGTACGCCCAATGCGACTGAGCGAAAAGAGAAAGAGCGAGTAGAGGAGACAAATCGATGGCGGACTTGAACGAGCGAGACGCGAAGCTGGTCCAGTACCTCAGTGAGGCGTACGGGAAGGAGCAGGAGTTGGTGCTCGCCCTCGAGGCCGACATCGCGCTGACTTCCCGCGACCCGTACAAGAAGCGCCTCAAAGCGCATCTCAAAGAGACGAAAGCGCACGCCAAACTGCTGGCCCGCCGGATCAAGCAGCTCGGCGGCGGCACCCCGGTCGCCCAGAACGTGGTCGGCAAGGCGAAAGCGGTCGCGAAGGGCCCGCTCCACGTCGTCCGTGGCGGCGGCGCCCAGGAGAAGATGCTCAAGAACGCCAAGAGCCAGTACTGGAACGAGCACGAGGAGATCGCCACCTACCTGGCGATCGAGGCGCTGGCGACCAAAGTCAGCGACACCGAGACGGCGAAACTGGCACGGTCGATCCGCCGCGAGGAGGAGCGGATGGCCAAGTACCTCGAGGGTCAGATCAAGTCGCTGACCGCCGCGGTCGTCAGCGAGGACATCCCCGCCGGGCAGCGCCGCGCATCCTCGGGTCGCAAAGCCGCCAAGCCGAAAGCCGCCAAAGCGAGCAAAGCGAAAGCGGGCAAAGGCGGCAAAGCAAAAGCGGGCAAAGCGAAAGCCGCCAAAGCGAAACGTTCGACGGCGAAACGCGCCGCGAGGCCGAAAGCGAAAGCCAAAGCCAAAGGCGCCGCCAAAAAATCGGCGGCCAAAGCCAAACGCTGAGTAGGACGGTCGGGGCCCGCGCCGCCGCCCGGCGGCCGGGCCACCGGGGCTCCGATGGCAGCGAAGAAGGACCTCGGCGAGTACGAGCGCAAGCGCGACTTCGAGGCAACGCCGGAGCCGGCCCCGAAGCGCCGCCGCCGTAAGCAGGGGCCGCCGCGGTTCGTCGTCCAGGAACACAGCGCCCGCCGCCTGCACTGGGACCTGCGGCTCGAGCACGACGGCGTCGCCGCCTCCTGGGCGATCCCGAACGGGATCCCGATCGACCCCGAGGAGAACCGCAAGGCCGTTCACACCGAGGACCACCCGCTCGAGTACCTCGAGTTCGAGGGCGAGATCCCCAAGGGCGAGTACGGCGCCGGGACGATGCGCATCTGGGATCGCGGCACCTACGAGGCGGAGAAGTGGGAGGCGGGCAAGGTCGTCCTCCGTTTCGATGGCGAGCGGCTGCAGGGTCGCTACGCGCTCTTCCGTGCCGGCAAGGAGGAGAAGGACTGGATGATCCACCGGATCGATCCCCCGGCGGAGGAGCGGGACCCCTTCCCGGAGTCGGTGGTGCCGATGCTCGCCAAGCTGGCGCCGCTGCCGGCCAAGGACGAGGGCTGGGCGACCGAGGTGAAGTGGGACGGGGTGCGGGCAATCGCCTACTGCCGCCCGGGCCGGCTGGAGCTGCAGACCCGCAACCTCAACGTCGTCACCAAGCAGTACCCCGAGGTGCGCCGGCTGACGCGCCAGCTCGGCGCTCGCGACGCCGTCCTCGACGGCGAGCTGGTCGCCTTCGACGCCGACGGCCTGCCCAGCTTCGAGCGCCTGCAGCAGCGCATCCACCAGACCGACCCCAACGTGGTGCGGCGGCGGATCAAGTCGCACCCGGTCACCTACGTCCTCTTCGACCTCCTCTACCTGGACGGCCACGATCTCACCGCCGAGCCCTACACCCACCGCCGTGAGCTGCTCGAGGGCCTCGGCCTCGACGGCGAGAGCTGGCAGACGCCCGCCTACTCGGTCGGCCACGCCAAGCAGCTGCTGGCGGCGTCCACCGAGCGAAAGCTGGAGGGCATCGTCCTCAAGCGCCTCGACAGCAGCTACGCGCCCGGCAAGCGCAGCGGCGCCTGGCTGAAGGTGAAGACGGTCGGCCGCCAGGAGTTCGTGATCGGCGGCTGGGTGCCGGGGGAGGGGAGGCGCCGCAACCGCATCGGCGCGATCCTGCTCGGCGCCTTCGACGAGGAGGGCGAGCTCCGCTATGCCGGCAAAGTCGGGACCGGCTTCAGCGAGCACGACCTCGACGAGCTGTTGGAGCGGTTGCGGCCCCTGGCCCGCGACTCGAACCCCTTCGCCGGTGGCCGCGGTCCCCGCAACGCCAACTTCGCCGAGCCGCAGCTGGTCGCCGAGGTCGAGTTCCGCGAGCTGACCGCCGAGGGCATGGTCCGCCACGGCTCCTTCAAGGGACTGCGCGAGGACAAGCCGGCGGCGGAGGTCCGGCTCGAGCGGCCTGCTGGTTCGCCCTCAGGGGGCTGAGCGCAATGCCGCTTGGTTCGCCGCGGCACGGCGCACGCCAAGCCGCCGCTGGGTGATCCGCGCCTGCTCGACGAGGCGCTCGCGGGCGGCCCGATCGTCGCGGCGGCCCGAGCGCCGAAGGGTGCTGCGGTTCTGAGCGGAGATCGGTTGCATCGCTTCCTCCCTGGAATCGGTCTCTAGGCAATCTGCTCCGGGTCGGTCGCGTGCGCTGCCTCCTCCGGTTCGCGACTCCGGTTACCCAAGGACCGCTCGCTCGAAACGCCCTCGTCGCGCTCGAAGAGGCTGACCAGGGCAGGGACCAGCAGGGTCCGCGCCAGCACCGTGTCGAGCAGCAGCCCGACCGCCATCGCGAAGGCCAGCTCGCGGAAGCTCTGCACCGGGATCAGCGCCACCGCCGCGAAGGAGAGGGCGAGGATCAGGCCGGCGACGGTGATCGCCCGGCTGGCTCGTGAGCCGGCGACCTCGATGCCGCGGCGCAGGCCGCGGCGGTCGGCCTCGCTCCAGATCCGGCTGATCAGGAAGACGTTGTAGTCGGAGCCCAGCGCCAGCAGCAGGATTGCGGTGGCGACCGGCACGAAGAAGGCCAGCTGTTCGTAGCCGAGCAGGCCCTGGAAGAGGTAGACGGTCAGCCCCAGCGAGGCGACGACGACGAGGGCGCTGACAGCGACCAGGTAGAGCGGCGCCCGCCAGCTGCGCAGCAGCAGCCAGAGCATGATCAGCAGCACCGCGATCACCGCCGGGGTGACGCGCAGGAAGGCGTCGCGGGTGTCTTCGGTCAGTTCGGCCGAGATCGAGGTGTCGCCGGTGACCCCGGTCGAGCCGGCGCCGAGGCCGGTCTGGTCGAGCAGCGCCGGCAGCTGCGCTTCCAGGTCGGAGACGGTTTCGATCGCGCCCGCCCCGTCGGGATCGGAGTCGAGCACCAGCGCGTAGCGGGCGGCGTTGCCGTCGGGGGCGATGAAGGCGCCGTAGCGCCCGCCCGGCAGTTCCTGCGCGGGACCGATCACGCCGGCGACGCCGGGCTGCCGGGCAAGGCGCGCCTGCAGTGCCGCCAGCTGCCCCGGCTTGGTTGCGATGCCTTCGTCTTCGACGACCAGCATCGTCGGCCCGACCGCGCCCGGCCCGATGCTGGCGCTGACCAGCTTGTAGCCGCGCTGGGCCGAGGTCGAGTCCGGGAGCCCCGTGATCACCGGGTTGCCGAGCTGCAGCAGTCGCAGGCCGCTCGCCGCCGCCCCGAGCAGGACCAGGCAGAGGAAGGCGACGATCAGCGGATGCCGCGCCGCGACGGCGATCACCCGCCCGCGGCCGCCCGTGTCCCCGGGCGCGGGGTCGGGATCCGGCTCGGGCGCCGAGCGGCTCCCCGGCCACAGCATCAGCCGCCCGGCGATCGCCAGCATCGCCGGCACGAAGGTCATCGCGACCAGGGCGCCGACCACCACCGCGACCGCCAGCGCCGGCCCGAAGGCGGCGAGGAAGCGGACGCCGGAGAGCAGCAGGGTCAGCATCGCCCCGGCGATCATCAGCGCTGCGGTCGCGATCACCGGCAGCAGCTCGGCGCCGGTGCCGGCGGCCGCCTGGTGGGAGCGCTGGCCGGCGAGGATCCGGCTGCGGTAGCCGGAGACGAAGAAGACCAGATAGTCGGTGAGCGTGCCGAAGAGCAGGGCGACGATCACCGGGTCGGCAGCGCTCGGGATCGAGAAGTCGAAGCGTTCGCCGGCCCAGCCGAGCACGTGGTCGGTGACGACATAGGCGATCGCGACCGCGGCGACGCCGAGCAGCGGGATCCCCAGCGAGCGGAAGTAGAGGGCGAGGATGCCGACGACCAGGGCGATCGTCGCCAGCTCGACCCAGAGCAGGTTGTCTTCGATCAGCCCGGTTTCGGCGAGGTTGGCCGGCAGCGCCCCGGTCACCTCCATCGTCGGCGCCCCGGTGGCGCGCAGCAGGCCGGCGCCGAAGCGCTCGGCGGCTTCGTGGGCTTCCGATTCGCTCAGCGCCGGGTCCGGATAGAGGTAGGCGACGAGGGTGGTGCCGAGCCGGCGGGCGGCGAGCAGGCCGGGCGCGTCGGTGATCGGCACCGCGTGGACGTCGCCGTTCTTCTGGCGGTCGACGGCGGCGACGTAGCGCCCGGCGTCGGCGCTCTGCCGCGGCGAGAACCCACCGGGCTGGTGGGCGACGACGATCGTGCGACTCAGCAGCGGCAGGCCGAAGCGGTCAAACGCCTCGCGTTCGACTTCCAGGGCCCGCGAGTCGTGTGGCAGCAGGCTGCCCAGTTCGCTGCTTTCGGCGTCGAAGGCGGAGGGCAGGTTCGCGGCGGCGAGCAACAGCGCTGCGATCCAGGCGGGGAGGACGAGGAAGCGCAGCCAGACGATCGCGCGGGCGATCGCGCGGCTGGCCCGCGAGCCGTGCGGCGGAGTTGGATCGGATCTCCCTTCCATTTCGACCGGATCCCACCTACCCGGCAAGGCGCAACCCATTCCGCGAAAAGCAATTCGACCTTTCGAGCGCCTGCGGTAAGGTCGGCGCCGAGTGCCCCGGTCGGAGTTCAACGCAAGGCGCATCGCCTGGGTGGGGGGGACGGCACTGGCCGTGTTCCTCTTCTGGGCACTGCTGGGTGGCAGCACCGGTGCCGGCGTCAGCTTCTTCTATGCGCTGCCGGTCGGCCTCGGAACCTGGTGGTGGGGCCGCCGCGCCGCCGCCGTCCTCGTCCTCGCCGCCTTCGCCCTATACCTCGTCGGCGACGCGATTCACCCCGTCCAGTACTTCTGGTCGGGGCTGGTGGTGCGTGGCATCGCTTTCGCTGCTGTCGGCGCCCTCACCGTCGCCGCCCGCGAGCGCATCACCGTGCTCGAGCACTCGGCCGAGGAACTCGACGCAATCCGGGCGGCGCTGACGCCCTCGACGCTGCCGCAGCTGCACGGGATCGACGCCGCCGCCGCCTTCGTCCCCTCCGAGCTCGGCCTCTCCGGCGACTTCTACCTGCTCACCAACGGCCCCGACGGCTCGACCGTGGCGATCGTCGGCGACGTCGTCGGTCACGGCCCCGCGGCGGCACGGCTGGCCACCTTCATCCGCGCCCGCTTCGCCGCCTTCGCCGCCAACACCGCCGACCCCGCCGAGCTGCTGATGCTCGCCAACGGGGCGCTGATCGACCGGCCGGGTGGCGCCGACGAGCTGGTCAGCGCCGTCTGCCTGCGCTTCCGCGCCGACGAGCCGACCGTCTCCTGGGCGATCGCCGGCCACCCGCCGCCGTTGCGCCTGCCCCACCTGGAGGAGCTGCAACGCGAGGGGGAGACCTTCCTGCTCGGGGCGCGACCGGAGCTGGGGGTGACCAACACCGAAACCGTCCTCGACGGCGACGACGGCGTCCTCATCTACACCGACGGCGCCACCGACGTCCGCTGCGGCGGCGCCTTCCTCGGCCTCGACGGCCTCTCCCGCCTGCTCTCGCCGCTGACCTCGCTACCGGCGGCGGAGATGATGACCCGCGCCGAGCAGGCGATCCTCAGCTGGACCGATGTGCCGATTCGGGACGATCTCTGCCTGGTGGTTCTGAAGCCCGACTGACGAAGTCTTCAGGCAGCGTGAACGCCTTGAACGTCAGCGGCGACGAGACCCTGTCGCGGATCTGGCAGCGCGGACAGTTCTGCAGGGCCGCTGTGTGCAGGGCGCTGTAGCTGCTCCCACACCTTTCGCATCTGAACATCTCTCATCCCTCCCCAGGGCGTGCCTCGCTGGACCTGCTGTACAAGAGGTCGCTACCCAGCGGGACTCGGCGGCCAAACATCGCCGCCGTAGATCGCCCGCAGCCAGATCTCGACGAGGACGTCGAGGACGCGGTCGGTGCTGAGGGAGGGCTCCTCGTCGGAGAGGCTGGCGTACTGGGCGCGCTCGTTCATCTGCACCAGGGCGATCGCCAGCTCTCGGGCCGGCACGCCTGGGGGAGCGGCGCCGCGGGCGCGCTCGGCCTCGATCACCGCGGTCACGTCCTCGACCCAGCCCTCCATCACCTGCGACCAGAGCTGCCGGGCCTCCGGGTTGGTGGCGCGCAGCTCGGCGCCGGCGAGGATCAGCGAGGGCCGGGCCCGGAAGGCCTCGTAGAAGGCTTCGATCCCCTCTCGCCAGCCGGCGCGCGGGTCCTCGAGCAGCTTCGCGACGGCGGCCTCGCGGCCACCGCGGGCCTCCTCGACGAGGCGGTCGATCAGGGTCAGCACGACCGCGTCCTTGGAGGGGAAGTAGAAGTAGAAGCTGGGGCGGGAGATGCCGGCGCCGCGGGCCAGGTCATCGACCGAGATCTCGTTCAGGGGTCGCTCGGCGAGCAGCCGCTCAGCGGTGGCGAGGATCTCCCGTTCGCGGTCGTCGCCGCTGGCGCGGGGAGCGCGGCGGCCACGGGCACCGCTCTCGGTCTGGGATGAGGTGCTGGCCTCCATTGGTTCCCACCGTACACCGCGTCGAGCTTCTCGACAAGAAGTTGACAGACTCGACACTGTGTTGATAACTTCGCCGCGATGGCCGAGCGAGTCCTCATAACCGGCGCTGCCAGTGGCATCGGCGCCGCCACCGCGGCGGACCTACGCGGCAAGGGAGCCGAGGTGGTCGGCCTCGACCTGGCTGCCGCCGACGGCATCCTCGCCTGCGACGTCACCGATCAGGCCTCGGTCGACAGCGCCGTCGCCGCCGCGATCGAGCAGCTCGGCGGCCTCGACGCGCTGGTCAACTGCGCCGGCATCGGCATCCCCCAGAGCGCCGCCCAGCGCCCCGACGAGAACGCCGTGCGAGTGCTCGACGTCAACCTGCTCGGCACCTGGCGGGTCACCGCCGCGGCGCTGCCGGCCCTGCGCGCCTCCCGCGGTCGCGTCGTCAACGTCTCCTCCGGCCTCGCCTACCTGGCCGTCCCCTTCGCGTCTGCCTACGGCGCCAGCAAGCGTGGCGTCGTCGGCTACTCCGACCAGCTGCGCGCCGAGGTCGGCGGCGAGGTGACCGTGACGACGATCTACCCCGGCTACGTCCGCACCCCGATCCACGACGCCGGCAGGGAGCTCGGCGTCCAGCTCGAGGGGATGGTGCCGCCGGAGCCGCTCGCCGCCGTGGTCGCCACGATCGACCGCGCCCTGCACGGCAAGCCCGCCCGCGACCTCGCCACCACCCGCCGCGGCGCGGTCAGCTACGCGCTGCTGCGCTTCCTGCCGAAGTCCTTCGTCGAGCGGGCGATCGGCCGCCAGGTCGAGCGCGCCGCCCGCCGCGGCCGCTTCGGCGAGAGCCCGATCACCGCCGACCTGCTGGCCAGGGTGGGCCGATGAGCACCACCGAGACCGCCGCCCCGCACGTCGACGTCCTGATCATCGGCGCCGGCCTCTCCGGCGTCGGCGCCGCCTGCCACCTGCAGCGCCAGCTGCCCGGCAAGAGCTACGCGATCCTCGAGGCGCGCGACGCGATTGGCGGCACCTGGGACCTCTTCCGCTACCCCGGCATCCGCTCCGACTCGGACATGTTCACGCTCGGCTACTCCTTCCGCCCCTGGGAGCAGAGCGAGGCGATCGCCGACGGCCCCTCGATCCTCCGCTACGTCCAGGAGACCGCCCGCGAGTACGGGGTCGAGGAGAAGATCCGCTTCGGCCACAAGGTCATCGCCGCCGACTGGTCGAGCGCCGAGGCGCGCTGGACCGTCAGCGCCGAGCGCACCGACACGGGGGAGACCGTCACCTTCACCGCCGGCTTCCTCTACAGCTGCACCGGCTACTACCGCTACGACCAGGGCTACACCCCCGAGTTCCCCGGCATCGAGCGCTTCGGCGGCCAGCTGATCCACCCCCAGCACTGGCCCGAGGGCCTCGACTACGCCGGCAAGCGCGTGGTCGTGATCGGCAGCGGCGCCACCGCCGTCACCCTCGTCCCCTCGATGGCCGAGACCGCCGCCCACGTGACGATGCTGCAGCGCTCGCCGACCTACATCGCCACCCTGCCCGCCGTCGACCGCCTCGCCGAGCTGCTGCGCCGCTTCCTGCCCGAGCGCACCGTCTACTCGATCGTGCGCTGGAAGAACGTCGGCCGGATGATGCTCAGCTACCAGCTCTCGCGCCGCGCCCCGAAGCTGATGCGCCGCCTGCTCCGCAAAGGCGTCGAGATGCAGCTGCCCGACGGCTACGACGTCGACACCCACTTCGAACCGCGCTACGACCCCTGGGACGAGCGCCTCTGCCTGGTCCCCGGCGGCGACCTCTTCCGCTCCCTGCGCTCCGGCAGGGCCGACGTCGTCACCGACCGGATCGAGACCTTCACCGAGCGCGGCGTCAAGCTCGAGTCCGGCCGCGAGCTCGAGGCCGACATCGTCATCACCGCCACCGGCCTCAACCTGCTGATCGTCGGCGGCGTGCAGGCCAGCGTCGACGGCGAGCCCGTCGAGATCTCCAAGGCGGTCGGCTACAAGGGGATGATGTTCGGCGGCATCCCCAACTTCGCGATCGCGCTCGGCTACACCAACGCCTCCTGGACGCTGAAGTGCGACCTCGTCGGCGAATACGTCTGCCGCCTGCTCGCCCACATGGACGCCCACGGCTACCGCATCGCCACCCCCCGCGCTCCCGACCCCGGCCAGCCGACCGAGGCCTTCATCGACCTCCAGTCCGGCTACGTGCTGCGCTCCCTGCACGAGCTGCCCAAACAGGGAGCCAGCCACCCCTGGCGCCTGCACCAGAACTACCCCAAGGACATCCGCCTGCTCAAGCGCGGCCCGATCGACGACCAGATGGACTTCTCCCGCGGCCCGGCCCCCGCTCCAGCTGAGCAGACTCTTACCGCGGCGTAAACCGAGCCGCCCCGCCGGGCAGAATCCCGGCGGTGAGCGAGATTCAGATCTTCATCGCGGCGCTGCTGGTCTCGGTGGCGCTGCTCAACGCGGTCGCCAACTGGCTGAAGGTCCCGTACCCGATCGTGCTGGTGGTCGGCGGCCTCGCCCTTGGGCTGGTGCCGGGGATCCCGGAGGTCGAACTGCCCCCCGACCTGGTGCTGCTGATCTTCCTGCCGCCGCTGCTCTACTCGGGCGCCTTCTTCTCCGACCTGACGGCGCTGCGCCGCGACGCGCGGGTGATCTCGCTGCTCTCGATCGGCCTGGTCCTGGCGACGGCGACCGCGGTCGCGGCGGTCGCTCACGGCTTCTTCGACCTCTCCTGGGAGGCGGCCTTCGTGCTCGGCGCGATCGTCTCGCCGACCGACCCCACCGCGGCGACCGAGATCCTCCGCCGGGTCGGGATGCCGCGGCGGATCGTCAACGTGCTCGAGGGCGAGAGCCTGGTCAACGACGCCACCGCCCTGGTCACCTACAAGGTCGCCGTCGCGGCGGCGATCGGGGCCGGCTTCTCGGTCGCCGACGCCGGCCTGCGCTTCGTCGGCGGCGCCGCCGGGGGGATCGCGATCGGGCTGCTGGTCGGCTGGGTCGTCGCCGAGATCCGCAGCCGCGTCGACGAACCCAATACCGAGGTGACGATCTCCCTCTTCACCGGCTACGTGGCCTTCCTGCCCGCCGACGAGCTGGGGCTGTCCGGGGTGCTGGCGACGGTGACCGCCGGGATCTACCTCGGCTGGCGGGCGCCGCGGCTGATCTCGCCAGAGACGCGGCTGCGCTCCTTCGCGCTCTGGGAACTGCTCGTCTTCCTGCTCAACGCGACCCTCTTCATCCTGATCGGGCTGCAGCTGCCGGTGATCGCCGACGGGCTCAGCCAGAGCGGCATCTCCGCCGGGACCGCCCTCGGCGATGCCGCCCTCGTCTGCGCCGTCGTCGTCATCACCCGCTTCGCCTGGATGTTCGGCACCACCGTCCTGATCCGCGCCGCCGACCGCCGCCCCTCGCAGCTGGCCCGCCGCGGCAGCCTCGCCACCCGCATCGTCGGCGCCTGGGCGGGGATGCGCGGCGCCGTCTCGCTGGCGGCGGCGCTGGCCTTGCCGTTGACGACCGACGCCGGCGCCGCCTTCCCGGACCGGGACCTGATCCTCTTCATCACCTTCGGCGTCATCCTCTTCACTCTGCTCGGCGAGGGCCTGACCCTGCCGTGGCTGATCCGCCGCCTCGACATCCACGAGGAAGACGGCGTCGAGGAGGGCGAGGAGCTGCGCGCCAGGCTGGTCGCCGCGACGTCGGCGCTGGAACGCCTCGACGAGCTGGAGGCCGAGGAGTGGACCCGCGAAGACACCGTTGGCCGGGTGCGCCGCCAGTATGAGTTCCGCCGCCGCCGCTTCAAGGTCCGCACCGGCAAGATCGACGACGAGGACGGGATCGAGGACCGCTCGGTCTCCTATCAGCGGCTCATGCACGAGGTCTTCGCCGCGCAGCGCCTGGCCTTGGTCGAGCTGCGCGATGGCGGCGAGATCTCCGGCGAAGTGATGCGCCGGATCGAGCGTGAGCTCGACCTCGAGGAGTCGCGGCTCGACGCCTGATTCGACCCAACGATCGTCCGCTTGGGACCACCGATTCGTCCGTGCCTTCAGGAAGCGGGTCTATCGTTCGACGTACCAGTCACCGAACCGGAGCGTGAGATGAAACGTGTCACCAGGGTTCTGCTTGCCACCGTCCTCGCCGGGCTGCTGCTCGCCGGCATCCTCGCCAGCTCGAGCTCGGCCGAGCCGACTGCCAGCGCCGCGGCCTGCACGCCGGCCAGCAACATCGAGGCGATCATCGACGACTCGGGATCGATGGCGATCACCGACGAAAGCCTGCTTCGCGTCCAGGCGCTCAACCTCCTGATCGACACGCTCAACCCCAACACCAGTCTCGGCGCGGTCGAGTTCGGCGGCATCTTCTTCGGCGAAGGCTCCGCCGCCGACACGCTCTTCCCACCGGAGCCGGTCGGGCCCAACGCCAACGCGATGCGGGTGGCGCTGAAAGAAAAGATCAAAGCCGACAACGGCGGCACCGACTACAACGCCGCCTTCAAGCAGGCCGACGCAGACAACCCCGGCGCCACGGCGAAGATCTTCCTCACCGACGGTGGCCACGACATCGGCGACTACGAAAACGGCCACCTCAGCCACAACGTGCCGACCTACGTGATCGGCTTCGGATCTGGCCTCGGCTCCCCCGAAGACAAAGCGCGGCTGGAAAAAATCGCCGCCGACACCGGCGGCACCTTCTACCCGCTCACCGACAACAGCCAGCTGCAGTCGGTGATGAACAGCATCGGCGCGGCGCTGACCTGCCAGACGCCGCCGACCCAGTTCACCGACAAGCTCGCCCAGGGCCAGAGCAAGCTGCACGGGGTGACGATCGGGGCCAACACGAAATCGATCCAGATCGCCCTGACCTGGGCCAGCTCGCTCAACAGCTTCAAGATCTCCGGGCTGAAGCTGGTCTCCGGCAAAAAAGTCCTGGCGGTCGCGGGGCGGCCCCAGCCCAAGCCGGCGAAACTGCAGGTGACCCGCAACGCCAGCTCGACCTTCGCGATCCTCAAGGTCTCGCACCTGCGCAAAGGCCGGCTGGTCTTCAAAGTCAGCGCCGCCAAAATCGCCTCCGGCGAATCGACGGCGACGCTGACCACGCAGGTCGGGCAGAGCTCGAAGAAGTAAGGAGAAGCGGTGGGATAGGCGCCGCCTCGGGCGGGGCGGCGCCTAGAGTCCCGGCATGGGATCGATGTCGCGCGGCTGGCGCGTGGTCGCCGCCTACGCCCTCGTCGCCGCCGGGACGCAGGTCCTCTGGCTCACCTTCGCGCCGATCGACACCGCCTCGGCGCGCCACTACGGCGTCTCCAAGGAGGCGATCGGCTGGCTGGCGGAGATCTTCCCGCTGCTCTACGTGGTCCTGGCGCTGCCGGCGGGGCGGCTGCTCGACCGCAGCTTCCGCCCGGTCCTCGCCGGCGGCGGGGCACTGGTCGCGGTGGGTGGGCTGCTGCGGCTGGGCGGGCCGACCTTCGCCTGGGCGCTGGCCGGGCAGACCGCGGTCGCGGTGGCGCAGCCGGTCGTGCTCAACGCGGTCGGCAAGCTCGCCGCCGACTACCTGCCGGAGCGGCAGCGACCGGCCGGGATCGCGGTCGGCGCCGGCGCCGGCTTCGCCGGCATGCTCGTCGCCCTCATCCTCGGCCCGACCCTCGGTGCCCACGGCCATATCGAGCGGCTGCTGATCGTCGAGGCGGCGATCGCGGTCGTCTGCGCGCTGGCGCTTGCCCTGGCCCTGCGCGCGCCGGCGCCGGGCGAGCTCGGCGAGCTCAGCGGCGAGGAGCCGGTCCGGTCCGTCGATGCCCCGCAGTCCGCGGCCGGGGTCGAGCGCGGCGCCGTCCGCGAGCTCTGGGCGCTGGCGGAGATGCGGACGATGGCCGGGTTGGTCTTCATCGGCTTCGGCGTCTTCATCGCCCTCACCACCTGGCTGCAGACCCTGCTCGAGCCGGCCGGCGTTTCCGAACAGGGGGCCGGCGCCCTGCTCGCGGCGATGCTCGTCGCCGGGATGATCGGCTGCGCGGTGCTGCCGCCGCTGCTGGCCCGCCGCGGCGCCGAGCCGACCTACATGCGCGCGGCCGTCCTCACCGCGGCCGGCGGCCCGGCCCTGCTCGGGCTGCTCACCCCGACCCCGATCCGCGCCGTCGTCATCGTCGCGATGGGCTTCGTGCTGCTGCCCGCCCTGCCGATCGTCCTCACCGCCGCCGAGCGCCTCGCCGGCGTCGCCGCGGCCGGCACCGCCGGGGCGATCGTCTGGCTGGCCGGCAACCTCGGCGGCCTCGTCGTCGCCCTGGTCGTCCAGGCGCTCGTCCACCACCCGCTGCCGGCCTTCCTGGCGATGGCCGCGATCGCCCTGCCG
>Ga0207710_10000297_pt1 | contig 40031 bp, 66 predicted proteins | sample KBSS24metaG_FD_184400 | JGI IMG/M metagenome (GOLD analysis project Ga0207710, IMG submission 184400) | Switchgrass rhizosphere microbial communities from Kellogg Biological Station, Michigan, USA - KBS S2-4 metaG (SPAdes) (version 2) | ecosystem: Host-associated > Plants > Roots > Rhizosphere...
ATCGCGCGTTCGCAAATATCGCGGGTCGTCAGCGGCACGGCTTACTTCTTCTTCGCGAGGGCGCCGATCCGGGCGTCGATCACGGCCAGCACGCGTTTCCGGTTGCGGCCGCGCGCCTCGAGCAGCCGGAGATTTTGCACGGTCCGCAGATCGCCCAGCGCGGCGACGGTCGTCTCGATGTCGTCGAGGCCGCCGGCGAGCGCGTCGGCGTCCTGGTGCGCCGGGGCCAGCGTCGGCGCCGCGGGCGCGTCGTGGATCGGCGGGTTGAGTAGCTGCGCCGCGGCGGGCGCGTGGGGCTCGGGCGCCACGTGCAAGGCCCAGCCGTCGGCGACGGCGGCCTCGAGCTCGGCCGTGTTCGCGACTTTCAGCCGGCCGCCGCCGGGCTGCTTGAGGATCCGCGGAAAGTCGGTGAGGTCATCAGTCGGTCGGGTATCCATCGGGCCTCCGGAATGCGGCAGAAGATCCCGGCGCGCGGCCACGTGTCGCGCGCCGGGCGGGGGGAACTAGATCGCGACGGAGACGCCGAGCGAGTACACGGTCCAGGCTTCGCTGCCCACCACGTTGTTGGTGCAGACAAAGAGCAGCTCTTTCTGCTGCTGGAACACGATCGGCGCGGTGCCGCTGATCGTCATGCCGGTATTCGTGGTCAGCGTCGACGAGCCGGCGCCCGCGCTGGTGTTGCGGATGATGGTCCGAAACGAGGTGCCGATCATGCACCCGTTGATCGCGGCGGTGAGGGCCGCGGCCGTCGGGAGCAGATCCGCGCGCGCGGAGCTCAGCGTGTCGCGGAGGATCAAGCCGCTGAGAATTTCCGCCGGGGTGTAGGTGACGGCGGCGGCGGTCGCGTTGATCGTGGGCGTGACGGTCGGGTACGCCAGCGTCGACAGGCGGGCGTAGTTGATGGACGGCGAAAAACTCGTGAATGGCATAGCAACGATCCTTCAGCGCGAAAACGAGGCCCGAGCACGCGGCCCGGGCCTGACGGGTTGCCGGGGTGGACGGTGGACTTACGCGCCCGCGATGACCACGGCGTCGTGGTCCGCATAGAAGTTGCCGAAGCCGTATATGCACTCGATCCGGTTGATCCACTTCCGCGAGAAGCCATCGAACATCCGGAGCACGGCGACGGTGATCCCGGTGTCCGGGTCGGTCGCCTGCGACGAGATTTCCACGGCGCCGCCGACGGGCGGGTTATCCAGCGGGACACTGACGAGCGCGAACGCGTTCAGACCGAGCGCCAGGCCGACACTGCCGGTCTTGCCGTTGGGGGTCGTCGTGCCGGGCCAGAGCGTGAGATCGGCGCCGGCGGCCGGCAACGCGTCCACGTTCTGATAGGGCGAGCCGGGGCCGACGATCGCCGGATAGACGGACAACGTCACGGCCGAGGCCGCCGCGGTCGCGTCCGTGAGGACGGTGAACTGCTTGAGCGTGCCGGTGCTGCGATACGTGATCGGGTTGACTTCGTTCACGCCGACGATGTTGAACTTGTCGCCCTTCTTGAACGTGTCGCCGGTGGTCGCGGTCAAGCTGAGCGACGCGCCGCTCTGCCCCGCCGCGAGGATTTCGACCACGGCCGCCCACGTGCCGGCGGTGTGCCGGTACAGGCTGTTGGTCTGGTAGGTGTCAAAGCCGTTCGCCTCGCCGATGATCCCTTTCTTCCACATTTTTTTGAGATCGTCGACGGGATTGAACTGGCTGACGACGGTCGCGCGGAGCGCGCGCACGACGCCGGGGTTTAGAAACACGCCATGCTCGCCGGGCGGTGAGGCGATTTCTGCGAGCCGCTGCCCCGCCGCGCCGTAGACGGCGTCAAAGGACGCGGGGTTGGTGCCGAGGATGCCGACGACGTTGGGCGTGTTCTGGTACGCCCACAGCGCGCAGTCCGATTCGATCTTGTTGCGGATCGTGGTCATCGCGGGCTTGATGATGTCCTTCGCGATCTTCTCGCGGCCGCGGGCCATCTTCAGCGCGCGCTCGATCGAGTCCCATTCAAAGTGGACTTTGCCGACGCGATCGATCGTGACGTCCGCGTGGCGATCGACGATGGGCTGCGGCGTGTAGCCGAGGGTGTTGTCGGCGTCGGGCACGAACTGTTTCGGAAACGGCACGTGGACGGTGGCGCCGACGGGAAAGCCCTTCTTGAACTCGGTGTTGTACGCGGTGTTGAAAAACGGGGCGATTTCGAGCGGGTTCATCAGCTGGCGTAACGCTTCCATCGCGAACCAGTCCGAGAACTCGAAGTTTTGGGCGACAGGCATGACGGGGCTCTTTCTCTACTTGCCGCGGGCCGCTAATTCGCGCGCATTGGCTTCGCGCATATAGGCGCCCGCGTCCCGACTGCGAATGGCGGACTCCACGGCGTCGCCGGCCTGCGTCGATCGCTGGCCGAGGGTGACGGGGGGCGCGGGCGCGTCGGTGACGGTTTTCGGGGCCATCCCGGCTCGTGCCGCGGATGGGGTGAACTGCAGCTCAATCCGCGAGAAGGCCCGCACCAGGGCGCGCCGGGTCGGGCTGGCGAGCAATTTCGCCTTGTCGTCCGGGTGCGCGGTGAGGTACTCGAGGATCTGCGGCGCGACGTCGGAGTCGAGAATCTCGTCGGCGAGGTCATTCGCGGCGCCGATCGGTTTCCCTTGCGCCCGCGCGGCGTCTCGGGTTTCGAGGGCGACGAGCTCGGGATCGAGGTGCTCGAGGTAGACGGCGGGATCGGGGGCGATCGCGGTGATCTGCGCGTGAAACTTGCTCGCGCGCGTCTGCGCGGCGTCGTGGGCCTCGGTTTCGCTCCGCCGGATCGAACTGGTGACGCGTTCCACTTCGCGATCGAAGTGCGTCACATAGCGGAGATAGTCGGCCGTCGAGGCGTCCGGCCGGGCGGTGTAGAACGCGGCTTCGTCGAGCGGGGGCTTCGTGATGTCGAGGCGAATCGGGGCGCGGTCGGGCGTCGGCCGGGTCGGCGCCGCGGGTGGCGTCTTGTACCGGGCGAGCTCGGCGGCCTGCTCGGCGATCCGGCGCTCGTAGTCGTTGATCTGCGCCTGACGCTTGCTGACGGCGCGCTGTTCGGGCGTCGGCGCGGCCGTCGGTTTCGGCGTGGCGGCCTCGTCAGGCGCGGCGTCGCCGGCGGCGGCGTCGGTGTCGGGGCGGCGGCGCGCGCTGGCGCCGTCGGGGAGCGTGCCGGTCTGGCGCCAGTCCTGGAGCTCGGGCGCGCTGAGATTGGCGAGGGTGTCGGTCGGCGAGCCGGCGCTCGGCGTGTCGGGGGCGGCGGTCGGTGGGCTCGGGGCGGGCTGTGCGGGTACAGCGGGTGCGACGTCGGCCATGCATCCCCCGGCGCGTCATCCAGCGCGGGGCCATCCGGTGATCGGGGATCCCACAAGCACAAATGACGCGGCCGCGGTCCTCAGATATCGAGGCGCAACACACGTCATCGGCTTGTGTGATCCATGTCCGCGTTCAGCCGGGGATGAGGCGGCGGTTCGGTAGCGAGCCTAGAACGCGGGCGGGGCGGTGTTAACTGGTCATACGGGTCGATTCAGTCTGCGCGTCCGTGATCGGCGGATGCAAATGAGTACGTGCACGAGCAGCCGCTCGAGGCGGGTCCGCCAGTCGCACGTGCGCGCCAGTTCACCGAGCGCGATGCTCACTCGTCACCTTCGGGCGCCGGCGGCGGCGCCAACGCGGCGGCCTGCTGGCCCTGCGCGAGGGCCTGGTCATGCCCTTGCGCCGCGAGATCGGCCTGTTGCGCGCCCTGTTGGTCGGTCTGGACCAGCGCCTGGTCGTGCACCTGTTGGTTCTGCGCGAGCGCGTGCGCGTGCTCCTGCGCCGCCATGCCGATGTCATGCGCCGCGTCGTGCTGCTGACTGGCCGCGTCGGCCGCCTGCACGCCGAGCCGGGCGCGTTCCTCCAGGAACAGCTGCAGCCGATCGACCTTGGCCCCGAGTTCCGCGACGGTGATCTTGGTTTCCGACTCGCGCTGCAGCTTCTCGCGCTGGAAGTCGAGATCCATCTGCTTGATCTGGATCTGCCCCGCGGTCTTGACCTGGTCCGTCTCGATCTGCTGCTTCATCGCGTCGGCGGCCTTCGTCACCATCTCGAGCTGCTGCTTCATCTGCTCCGTTTGCTGTTGCGCGGCGCGCGGATCGTCTTTGCCCTTGTCCTGGGGGCTGATCACTTCGGCCATCTCGTCGCCGATCGGGCCGAGGTTCTTGAGGCGGATCGACGCGGCGAGGAGCTCGGCGGCCTTCTGCGGGCCGATGACTTGCGCGATCTGCGGGTTGCCGATGATCGAGTCGGCGAAGTCTGAGGCGGCCTCGCGCTCGCTGTCCTTCTTCGGGCCGACGCTGATCGTGACGTCGTGATCGCCGACGGTCGTATCGATGTGGGCGGGCTGGCCGGCCTGGTCGCGGGCCTGCGGATCGTTGATCCGGACGATCTGCGGCTGGTCCTTCACGTCGCGGATCGAGGTCGCGCGCGCGGTGTCGTAATACTTCGGGATGCACTCGTCCAGGATGGCGCCGCAGCGCATGACGCCTTCATCGTGGTGATCGACAAAGTGGAAACTGCCCTTTTGGGCGGAGTCTTCCATCTGCTGCAGCGCGACGCCGGACTTTTCGTTGCGCCGTTGCGCCGAGGTCGGGAGCGGACTCGCGCCGATCGCCGCCTGGATCGCCCGGCGCGCGCCTTCAGCGCCCATCTCGAGCGATTGGATCGGCGGCTCGTAGGGTTGGCGCGACGGCGGCCCGAGCCCGCCTTCCTGCTGCGCCGGCGTCTTGGTCTTGTATTCGACGACGGCGACGGGTTCACTGAGGGACTTTTGGAGCAGGGCGAGATTCGCCGCGCTGAGCTGCCCTTCCGCCACGAAGTACGGGAATTTCGGCGTCATGCCGACGAGCTCGGCCTGACAGGTCCGGTAGTAGCAATACAGCATGAACGGATCGCGCGCGAGGCGGATCATGCTGAGCAGCTGCCGCGCGGCCCGGCCGGCGGCGTTCTGCAGGTAGATCACTTTGCCGTAGCAGCACACCCACGGGATGCTGGCGCCGAGCCACGGCGTCGTGCTGAGGATTTCGACGCCGTTCGTGAGGTAGGACGTGACGGTGAGCGGTGTCACCCACCGGGACTTGAGGATCTGATCCGATGTCGGCTCGTGGCCGGTGATCTCGTCGCGGAACATCTCGATCGGCTGCGGCTGGGGATTCTGCGGGCCCGCGGGCGCCGGCTTCAGCAAGAGCAGCTCACGCCGGGGGCCGGGTTCTTTCGTCCAGTACTCGGCCAGCCGGAGTTGTTCGCCCGTCACCCAGCCTTGGGAGAGGCGCTCATCGTCGGGCGTGAAACTGCGGGTCTGGGCGTGGGGAAAGTCGCGGAGAAACTGCTTGATCCCGCGGCGTTCTTCGTAGAACAGAAAGTTCAGATCCGATCCGTCGGTGCGGACGTGGTCCGGGTCGGGCGTCACCAGGTCGGGATTGACGACGGGTTCAATGACGAGGCGTTGATCGAAGCCGCGATCGAGGTGCTCGTACTCCGCTTTGATCCGCAGAAACCCGTAGCCGCGCTGAATGGCGTTCTCCGCCATCGTCGTATACGCCTGCAGGGCGTTGCTCCGGTATTCGATGTCGCGGATCAGGCCTTGGCGAAACTTCGCGGTGTCGGCCGTCGCGCCGTTGCCGGTCGGGGTGACGGTGATCCCGCGCTTGTTGCTCCGGAGGTCGTTGATCGTCTGGTTGGTGTATTGGCCGAGCTCGTCGAGCGCGAGGCAGGGCCGGCCGGCATCTTCGCGCGCGATGCGTTCGTCGGGCTCCCACGGGTCGCCGGAGACGTACCGCATATCGGTCTGCCCTTCCTCGCGGATGGGGCCCCACTGCGCGGTCGCGTCGGCGTAGCGGTCTTTGAGTTCCTCGAGGACGTCCTCGTCGGTCCGCGCCATCAGGCGTCGCAATCCTCGGCATCGGTCAGCCCGCAGAGGGCGAGCACGTCGTACCAACGATCGCCGGCGCCGGCGATGACGAGCCGACGGATCCGATCCGAGCGGCGACGCGCGGCGGGTCTGAAGGGCTTGGCCGTCTGTTGATGCTGGCAGGGGGCGCGCGGGGGCGGCAAACGGCTCGAGGCCTCGGCGGGGCGTCCGGCGTAGGGGGGCGGTCGGGCGCCGCCGGTGTAACGGGAGCGTACCCCCTAGCCCGCCACGGCCCATTGGTCGAGATAGGCCGCGGCCGCGCGGAGCTGCTCCGGCGAGTCGTGGCTCTTGCCAAGAATCAGATTGCAGTCGACGCAGAGCAGGCCGCGTACGGCGCCGCTCGCGTGATCGTGATCGACGTGCAACGTGCCCCGCCGGCCGCCACCTTGCGGGATGGTCTGGCAGATCGCGCAGCGCCCGCCCTGCAGCGTCACGCGCGCGTCGTACTGCGTCGGCGTCAGCCCGTAGCTGGCCAACACCCGGCGACGCCTACGAACGACCGCCACGCCCGGATTGCGCGCATGGTAGCGGGCGGCCGACTCGCGTGAGCACTGTCGACAGTCACCCTTCTTCGTCCTACCGCACACGGCGAGATTATGCCCGTGCCGACATCGGCCCGCCCGGAGCTGCATCGCGCGGGAGCGCCGCTGCGATCCGTGACCCCACACAAACCGCTTCCACTCGCCTTTCGCGTACCCGCCCGACGTTTGCGACGCCCTGACCGTCAGGCGTCCGCAGCCGCACTGGCATAGCCCCGCCGCGATCCCCTCTATTGGTAGTTCGGTTTGAAACGGCACGAGGCTCTTGATGTACATGCCTCGTGACCGTGCAATGACTTCACCATGCGTGATGCGTTGCGAACGCACGGGATTTCTCGACACGCCGTACACTTGTCGCCCAGCGCCGCGCGTTTTGTCGCCTGATCGTGACTTATCCCCATTTCCTTCTCGGCGACTCCGGCGCCACCGGCTGCTGCTGGGGAGCGACCGCCTGCGCGAACGTCAACATAAACGCGTCGGCGTCGTCGGGGCTCGTTTCGCCGCGCTTCTGAATGTTGGCTTTACTCTCGATGACGAGCTTACCGGCCGGGTTGATGTGATAGCCCGCTAAACAGAGCTGATCGCACAGGGTGTCTTCGTCGGGGATCGAGCCGAGCAGTAACCAGTCTTTTGTTTTCAGATGCATAAACGATCGTCGGTTCGCGCAGTGCGCGTCGGGCGAGTCGCCGCCAAAATTCACTTCAAACACGTTGTCGTGCCCGAGCGCCTGCAGCCGCGCGACGATCACGGCGCCGAACGCACTATCGACAAAGAGCGCGGCGAGCTGATGCCCGGGGCGCCGGTCGTTCAAGAGCTCCGAGCAGAGGGCGACGCGGGCCGAGCGATCGGGATCCTTCTCGCCCGCCATCCGGATCGGCGGCAGCGCGCGCCCATCGAGCCCGCGCCGGAACCGAATCACGTTCCACGCCTTGCCGCCGCCGCTGACGTCGAAGCCGGCGACGAGCGGCTCGTCGGGCAGCGCCGTCTGCGTCCGCTTGCGCGCGAGATCGACGCGGCCCTTATCGATGTATTGGAGCTCGCTGGCGCTCGGCGGCAGCCCGAGCACGCGGACCTTCACATAGTCGCTGTCGATCCCGTAGTCGGTGATCCACTGCGCGATGAGCTCCTTGTTGGTGAAGCGACTGGAGCGCGAGTCGACACGGCGGCCGTTCCAGCGCGCGGCGAGGCTGCCGAAGCACACGCGGTAGAACTCGCCGGTGTTGCGCACGGGTTGTCCCCACGCAAAGAGCATCGGCTCGCCGTCGGTCAGCCCGCCGTACGCCGTCTCCCAAATTTTGTCGGGGACTTCTGACGCCTCGTCGAACAGGTACCACGAGGTCGAGCTCTTGGCGTGCTGCCCGGCGAAGGCCTGCGCGTTGCCGGCCTTGCAGCTTTGCGCGTGGACTTTCCAGGTATCGGGATAGTCCTTGCTGTAAATCCCGCGCTCTTGAATGTCGAACCACGGCGCGGTGATACAGAGCTTCATCCAGAAGCGGATCGCCGCGAAGGTTCTTTCCTCGAGCTGGGTATTCGTGCCGGCGGTGACGGTGCCGATACTGTGTGGCCGCGTCGAGAGCACGAACGCGGTGATCCACGCGCCCATCGCGCTCTTGCCGGTGCCGTGGCCGGATGTCTCATTCATCAGGATCGGCATGACGGCGCGCGCGCCATCGAAGCCGCGCGCGCGGATCTCTGCGCCGAGTGCGTCGAGAAATTCGCGCTGGTTGTCGTCGGGGCCTTCCTCGTGCTGGATCGGGCCGGGTTCGCCCCACGGGAACGCGCCGAGTGTGAAGCGGAGCGGGTCGTGGTAGCACGACGCGACGAAGTCTTCTATCTCCGCCTCGACCGTCGAGGCCTTCCCCTGCTGCTTGGCCGCGGCGCCGGCCTCGCGGAAGCCGGCCGCGGTCCACGCGTTACTCACACAGCCGCCCGAGCTCGATGTCGAACACTTCCCACGCCTGCCGATATTGGTCCTCGCTCGCGAGCCGTCCCCAGCACGGCGCGAGCCGCACGATCGACGGGTCCAGTTCCTGATAGAACGCGAGGGTGCGCGCTAGCCGGGCGGCGCGCGTCCGGCGGCGTCGAAAGGTGCGCCGCGCTCGCATGTCCGCGCCTGGTCGATCGAGCTCAGCCAATCGCACGGCGGCGGCGCGGTACTGTTCTGCGGTCACGGTGAAGGGGCCGCTGAAGGCGTCGCGACTGTAGTCCATGTGATGGCCTCCTTTGTCGGTCACACTTCGATCCGCCGGAGCAGATCGACGAGCCGATCCTTCGCGTAGGCGAGGCCGATGTAGAGTTGCAGCGTCCGCCGGTAGAGATCGGATTGTGGCCCGTCCGTTGCGGCCTGCGGCGCGGGGTCGGGCGGCTGCGGCGTGAGCACGGGCTCGAGCCGATCCGTCAGCGCGCTGATCACTTGATGGATCATCTCGAGCATTTGCCCGGCTTCGGCGACGCGCTCGCGGATGGGCGAGCCGTCGGGTAAGGGGCTCGGCGTGGTCGGCTGCGACTGCATCGTCGCGGCCGGGTACGGCGGCTGGTAGGGCGGCTGATACGGGGGGCCCTGGGTCATGGCGTCTCTTTCTTCGTGACGCGGGCGCGGGCGGCGACGAGCCGCGCCACGCGGGCATCGGTGGACGTGTCCTTGATTTCGATTTTCTCCACGAGCAGCGCGAAGTGTTTCGCGAGCAGCTCGAGGCTTTTGACCTTGTCCCACAAGCGGAACTTATGGATCGTGTCCTGCGCGCCGTCGCCCGCTTTCACGTTCTTGATCAGGACTTCGAAGCCGGCGAGGCACGCGCCTTGCGCCTCGGTGAGCTCGTGCGGGTGCTTCGCCTCGCCGGTGGCGTGGAAGAATTCGCGCGCATTCACGAACGCCAGCCGGCGGAGTTCCTCGAGCACGCGGACGGCACTGAGATCCGCGGCCACGAGTTGCCGCGCTTTCCCGGCCGCGATGGCGGCGGCGATCGCCGGCTTCCGCAGGTTGTCATAGCCCTGGTCCGCAGCCACTTTCGCGCGATAGCCCGCGCGCCGCGCCGCGGCCGCGGCGTTCAAGTCGACGAGATACTCGGTGACGAAGCGGGCTTGTTTCGCGGTCATGGGGTTAGTCGGCTTTCAGCAGGCGCCGGCGTAAGAGCCGGAGCGTCAACGTCCGCCGGAGGGTGATCCCGGTCGTGTGAATCTGGAGCGATCGCGGCGTGAGGCCCAGCGCGCTCGAGACGGCGCGGGCGCTGATCGCTTCCTGCTTGAGCGCGACGAGGTGCCGGCGCGCTTCCCGCGGGCTGATAATGGCGCCGAGGCGGACACGGCCCGATCGGCGGTCAGCGCGCCACGCCTGCGAGTACGCGGTATTGGCGGCCGTACAGGCCGCGCAGCGGCAGCCGGCTTGATAGGTCGCGCGACAGCCGCATCCGGTCAACCAGGGCCTCGGCGCGGGGGATCAGCGGCTCGAGGACGACGGCGCCCGGGATCCCGCGGCGCGTGTGGATCCAGCGTGCGCGCGATTGATGCGGCCGTGTGCGACTTTTGCAAACTTCGTGCGTGTTCGGCCATCCTCGCAGGTGCCGCGCGCGCCGAGCGGCGGTATTCTGCCGCTAGTGTCCAGCCTGGCTCCGCCGGTCGATCCGGCGCTCTCGGTCCAAACCGTCGCCGCCCTGCTCCGCGTCTGCGAGGACACGGTGCGGAAACTGCTGCGCGCGGGCGAATTTCCGAGCGCCTTTCGCGCCGGCGGCAAGTTGATCCGGATCCCGCGCGCCGATTTCGACGCCTACCGCGAACGGACGCGCCTGCAGCGCGCGCCCGATCCCGGGCCCGCGTCGCGTGAGACGGATGTCGCGTTGCCGTTTGAAGGACGGGTGTAAATGGACGAGGGCGTGCTTCCGGTGCCGTTCCCGAGCGTCGGCCGCATCGTGCATTACGTCGCGGATGGCACGCCGGACGGCGAATATCCGGCGGGCGTCTGTCGCGCCGCGGTGGTGACGGAGCTCGTCACGGCCGGTACGCCGATCATCGAGATCTGTGTGCTGACGCCGAGCGGGGTGTATTTCAATCGCGCCGTGCCCTACGATCCCGACCAGAAGCCGGGGACGTGGCATTGGCCGGAGCGCGTCATCTGATGCCGGCCGCCTCGGGGACGTATCTCGGCTACCCGTCGCTGGTCGACGCGTTACCCCCGCTCGTGCGCCGCCAGCGGCGCTACGCCAAACAGATCGCCACCGTCGCCCAGGCCGTGAAGGACGAAAAGCTCGTCCGGGCGGACATCGATGCGCTGCTCGTCATCGCGGGCCTGCACAAGGGCGACGTGGTCACGGTCGGGGGGTATGACGTCCGGCACCATGAACGCGACGGATCGTCCGCGATCAATCCCGATATCCTCACCTCGCTGTTAGTCGCGGAGGGCATCGAGCCTGCGCTCGTCGCCGAGGCGATTCAGGCGAGCATTGAAACCGGGGCGTCGTCGCTCTTTGCCACGGTGACGCCGACGAAGGGCGCGAGCGTCCGCGCCTCGAGCTGATGGCCACGGCTTCCCTGCCGATCTTGCGCGTGCGAAACGCCGAGGCCGCCCTCGCGGAAGCGCGCCGGTTGTGGGTCGAACTGGATGCGTTGCCCGCGCGCCAGATGCGCACGCCTCGGTATCGGGCGCTCGAAGCCGAGCTCCGGATCGCGGTGGACGTGTATCGGGCGCTGCGCGATCAGGAGGGGACGACCGCATGATCCCAGGTTGGGCCTTGGTGGTCGCCCTGGTCGTCGTGGTCGTCGCGGCCGTGGCGCTGACGCTCGTGGGCGTCGAGTTCGGCGCGCTGCTGGGCTGCACAGAGTCTCCGCCGGCGACGCGCGCGCCGGGCGACGCTCCGGTACCATCGTCTCTTCCTCGAGCGGGTCCGTGAGGCCGCTGGGCTCGCCAGGTTGCCCGACCTGGCCACGGCGATCGGCCCGCTCTCCTCGCCTTACTTCGCCGCCGGTTCCGCCAAGTACTCGTTGAGCACCGTCGCCGTCGCGGCCGTGAAGTTCCGCTCCGACGCCCACGTCAATTTGCCGGTCATGTCGTTCCGGAATTGGAACGCCGGCGAGAGGCCTTTGGCGTTGCCGCGGGCAATCACGTAGCCGATCACGTCGCCCTCGGGCGCGTGATAGATCATCAACTCGGGCGTGGCGAGCGGCGAGATGTCGGTGACTTCCAGGGTGTCGCCGGCGGGGCTCGAGGTCGCCGGGCGCGGGGTGCGTTTGCGGAGGGCCATAGATCATCCTTTCGGCGGCGCGGGATGCGCGGCCGGCGGTAGCTTACTCCGGGTCGCCCACGAGATCGATGCGCGCGCGTCGAGACAGAGCCGACACTCACAGATCGCGCTCATGCCTTCGGCGTCGGCGTTCGCGCAATGGTTGTCGAGATAGCGCCGCACGAGCGCGAGCAGTTCCGGCGCCGCGGCGATCAGGCGGGCGTTCGCGTGGTTCTCCGCGATGCCGTGCGGCTCCTCCCGCTGCAGGTCGCACTCGGCAATCCAGTTGGCGGTTCTGCGGCCCGCCGTCTCTGAGTATTCAGACACCACATTGATCGCCCCGTCGTAATCGTCCGCACAGGGCTCGACGATCCACGGGCCGGGCGTGTGCGCGCTCATTCGGATTTCTCCCGCGTGTCGCTCCAACCCGGCGGCGCTCGTCCTGCTCAACGCGGAGAGACGATCGAGGTAGCGTCGGATCCATTCGTCGTCGAATGGCGTCCCTGGATCCGGGTAGGCGGGCCGCATGATCAGCGCGTCATCAGCTCGGGCGTGGCAAGCGGCGAGATGTCGGTCACTTCGAGGGTGTCGCCGGGGGGTCTCGAGGTCGCCGGGCGCGGGGTGCGTTTGCGGAGGGCCATAGATCATCCTTTCGGCGGCGCGGGATGCGCGGCCGGCGGTAGCTTACTCTCAGTGCGACTGCTCGACGAAAAAGTGCGGCACGCCGCCTTCACTGGCGCCGCAGAATTCCAGCGGGAGCGTCGAGCCACTGATCGCCCGCCATGACGCCGAGATTTCCGCATACTGGGATTCGCGCGTGGTGTGCTTCGTCAGCGGGCGGTGCCACGACGCGGACACGTGGACGCCGATCCGGCCGTCAGCCCAACGATCGCGACTGATGATCAGCCGTAAGCCGTGTGGGGTATCGAACACGTGCGCGGGATCGCCGCTGGGTGCCGTGCGCCGGCCCGCCGCGACGTCCCGTTGGTCGATCAGATCAGCCACTGCCGCTAGATAGCGTCGGTGTAGCACGGGGATGGGCTCGGGTGTCCACGGTACCCGCATGGGCTCGATCAGCGTGTCGACAGCCGGGCGACGGATGCCGCGGCGAGCCGGTCATACATCCCGGCGAGTAAGCCGAGATGCAGGTAGGCGATCGATCGCGGGGTGCGGTCGGCGCGCTCGAGGTCGTGCCAATACGCCATGACGAGCGCGACGCGGATCCGGTCGTCGTCCGCGTTCGCGATCGCCGCCAGCGCGGCGAAGTCGTCCGGCGTGTTCATCGCGCCTCCGGTGGCGTCCTCGAGAGCCGCACCGCCGTCAACTGCTCCGTCCCCTCGACCTGATGCGCGGTCTTCAGAATATTCGCGACACACTGGACGACTTCTTCCGGACGGATCTGGGGATCTTGGAGACTCTCCCTCACCCACCAGCGGCCGATCGCCGCCAAGATGTGGAGCCGGTGATCGTCCGGGAAGTCCGCCGCGACGGCTGCGCAGCGCACGTAGGCCTCGGTCAATTCCTGATCGACGGCGACGCAGATCGGACAGGTGTGCGTGGGCATTACGACGACGTTCGTGTCCCGCGAAGACGAGTGACCTGTGTCGCGGTGGCCGGCGCGAAGGTGCGCCAGGTCGCCCGCGTTACCGTCGCGCGCGCAATCCGAATCTCGCGGCCGTGCGCCAACGCCGCCTGGACATCCGCGGCGACGTCAGCCCAGTTGCGATAGGTGATCGCCGGGTCGTACGGTGCGGTTGCCCGACGCGGCCGCCAGCCGTCCGCCTCGCAGACCCAGCTGCGGCCGTCGCGAGTCCACACGAGGTAGACGACCATCACCGCGCCTCCAGATCTGTCCGCCCCTCGTCGCCCTCGCACTTTTCGACGGCATCGGCCGTGACGCGGAGTTGCGTGGCGAGATCGCGGAGTGGGACGTCCTTATAGTTTTCCCAGCGCAGCGTCGCCCCGTCCGGGAGCGTGATATAGATCGCCGCTTGCCCGTGGCCGCGCATGTGCCTTTTGTGAATCGGCATCACAGCGCCTCCAAATCCCGTCGCCGAATCTTCCACGCCCCGTCCCTGATCGCCCCGGACCAGCCGGCCTGACACTTCCGCCGCAGGTACGCCTGGCTGAAGCCGGACACCGCGGCCGCCTCGGCGATCGTCAGGAACAACTTCTCCGCTGTCGGACCTGTCGGGGCGGCGAGTGTCGGACCTGTCGGACCACCCGCTGTCGGACCTGTCGCACCGTGGGCGAGCGCGCCGCGCAAGGCCTGGAGCACGTCCACCCAGACCTCTTCGAAGATTTCGGTCCGGGTCCGTTGATGGGCGATGGCGCCGTTCCCATTCGTCGGACCGGGCGGGACGGCCTCTAAAAAGCCCGTCCGGACCTCCTGGCGGCTCGTCTGCGCCAACTTCTCGACCTCCGCCTTCAGATACAGCGTCGGAAATCCCGGACGCGCCTTGGCGTTGATGCGGCCGGCCCGGGCCTTCCGTTCGATCGTGCGCTCGTCCACGCCGGCCAGCGTCGCCGCGTCGCGCTTCGAGATCCACTCGGGCTCATCCGTCATCACGCGATCCCCCGATCGGTCCGACACCCCGACAGGTCCGACGTGTCGGGGGTTCCACGGGACACGGTCATGACGCCGCCACCAGCCGATCGCGGAAGCGCAGCAATTCTCCGGAGGCGAGGCCCTTCAGGTAGTCCCATTCGTGTGTCTCCCAATTGGGCGGGGGATCGACATGCCTGTTGGCCATGTGCAGCACGAGGAGCGAGAGTCCTTCAGCGATCCGTTCACGCGTCACACATCACCTCGGTCGGCGCCTGCGGTGGTGGAACGGCCCGAACCATCGCCGGAGGCCAGCGCCGCAATGTAGGCGTCGACGCCCGCACGGTTCGGCTCGACGCCCCGCGCCTGTCCGCGCGCCAGGATGGCTCGACAGCGGGCGACGTGCACCGACGGCCCGCCGATGATCAACCCGTACTGCCGCGCGCTGTCGATCAGTAAACAGGCTTCGGCGGCGTTGACGGCCTCTTGCCAGTCGGCGGGGGTACGGGGGGTGCGGTGATTCATCTAGCCGACTCTCCTTCCGAGCGCGATCGTCCGCACGCATTCCTTCCAGTCCTCACACGTCGGGTCGTGCGGACAATACCCGCCGTAAGCGCGATTACGAATGTCTTTCGCTTCCGCAATCTCTCGCTCACTGAGCTTCACCATCGGCCCGAAATTCAACTGCTGCGCCCCGACGACGACGCGCTCCAAAAACGCCGCCTTGTGTTTCAGCACAAAGACGCTGCGATCGCTCTGCGCGATCCAGGTCGCGTGGCTCTCGGGATTGCCATCGGATTCGATCGTCCAACACACCACCGCCATCTGCTCGAGGCGCTCGCGGCCGTAGTGCTCGAGCAGGCCGTGAACGACATACCGGCGTCGATGGCCCTCGAGCTCCAGGTGCGCGCCCCTCGCGTGCTGCGGATACGTCACAGCCGCCCACGCGAGAAATGCGGAGACGTCGGGATGCTCCGGTCGTCCGCCACTTCGTCCGCCACAGTGGCGGATGTCGTCGCAAGTAGTAGAAGAAGTACGGGTACTGAGATCGGCTACTACTACTTCTCCTGATCTTTCTTCTAAGTACGTACTTGTACTGAGAGATCCGTCGTCCGCCACTTCTTCAAAATCAGGCCTATTTTTCGTCCGCCACTTTTCGTTCATCCGCCACAGTGGCGGATGTGGAGGCGTTTCATCCGCCACTCTGGCGGTTGTCGGTCCGCGTTCATCCGCCACAGTGGCGGTTGAAGTCTCGACCTGGTGGAGCCCATCGGAATCGGCCGATGCCAGGAGCTCCACCACGATCCGATACGCGGTCGGCCGCCGACTCCCCCGCACCCGCGGCACGGTGACCTCGATGCGCCAGTCCGCTTCGAGCCGCTCAAGGGCGCGCTCGGTCGATCGCTTCGGGACGTTCGCCTTCCGCGCCAGCTCCTTGACGGTGAAGGGGCGTGTCGTGCCGTCAGCGCGCCAACAGAACCAGCGCGCCATCGCGAGCAGCACGTCCTTGTCGGTCTGACGTCGGAACCGGGTCCAGACGATCCGCTGCTCGATCGTCGAGAGTTGGCGGCTCACACGGCGCCGTTGCACACGCCGCGCCACCGACCGCCGACTCGACCGTAATTAGAAAATAGCCCGCCACCCGCGCTTGATCCGGGCGCGGGGCTTTGCCTACAATTCCTCATCTCACCGCCCTCCTGTCACCTCGACCGTGTGCAGTGCTAAGGGCGCGCTGGGTCGCGCAATCGGCCACCGGCTGAACCCCATGTCAGCCGGTGGTTCTCAAACCTCCTACCTCTTCAGAAACCGTTAGTCGAGACCGCGTGATCTCGGGGTTGCCCCGCCCGCGGGACCACGCGATAGATCGCTACGTACGAAACTTCAAATCCTCATGCGCGCCGGCGCCGGTGATGGGCTTAACGACCGCGGCCAGTTGCTCGGCGAGTCGATTGGTTTCGGCCTGCACGTAGTCGAGCGTGCGGTAGATTTCGCGCCACGGCCACGTCGGGCTAGAGGGATCGGCCGCCATCGCCGCCGCGTGGTCGTAGGGCTCGAGAAGAAACGGCAATGCAAAAAAATTCGCGCCTCGGATCTGCGCCGCCAGCGCGGGCGAGAAGTCCCACGCGTGCCCGCAGTCCCAGCCAAACCACCAGACATCATCCGGCTCGCCCGGGTTCGGCACGTGGCAGATCGCGCCGCTGCAGCGGTCGCTGTACGTCAGCCCGCCGTGGACGCTGACATCCGCGTCGGGGTACGCCGTGCCGTGCAGTGGATGCCCGGGCGGCACGGCCGCATAGCCGCACCAATTACCCATCGGGCCGCGATGCGCGAGACACGGTAGGCCCGCGTGGCGCCACTCGACGCGATCGGGTTCCGTCTGCCACGGGCCATCGCCCCACGTCGATTTATCGATCGGCGCGTCCATCGGTTCGTTCATGACCTCACCTCGTGGCCCGCATAACTCTCGACGGTCTCATCCGCGTCGTCGTCTTCTCCGTCCTCGTCGTCGTCGTACAACAGGTCGCACTCCTCGCAGTCCTGATCGAAGGGGACACCGTGGCCGCACACGTCATCGTCGTCCTCGTCCGGCGTCTCGTCCATCACTGCCACTTCCGTTGGCCGTGCTCGTTCAACCACCGGGGACTCATCGTGTCCCGCGATCGATGCGTCCACTCCCACACCTTCCCCACCACCACCAGGCCCACCACCGCGATCGCGGCGAGGATCCATTTCATTCCACGTGTGCCGGTTGCAGACTGTCCGGCGCCAGCGCCCGCGTGATCGGATCGCGGCCGGTCCGCACGCGCACGAGCTCGACGCGCACGCGGCCGGTGGGCGTGAAGCCACGCACGGTGCCGAGCATCCGGCCGTCCGCGTCGAGGTCGTCTTCGTAGCCGTAGGTGCCGTAGCCGGGCTTATACCGGACCGCTTGCCCGATCGTGAAGGGTGGGGTCATTCCAACGCTCGCGTGACGCGGACCGTGTGCGTCGCCTGGAGCTCGTAGATCCCGATCACTTCCCCATCGCCCACGGCGTCGAGCGTTTCGGCCGCCACGAGCGACAAGGTGTGGGGGTCGCGGGTGTCCGCCTCGAGCGTCACGTAGAGCTGCTTCGGCAGGACGGTCAGCTTCTTCGGCGTGGCGTGGGGGATTGCCCGACTGACAGGCGACGCGGGTGTTGGTACTGTCTCGGTGGACATGACGACGGCTCCTTATTAGCCGCTGATCGTGTTCTCGCGCACTACTTCTTGTGAGCCCGTCGCGTCGCTGCCCCGGCGCCGCGGCGGGCTTCCTGAATCCTCCGCTTTACCCTGCCGCGCTGCGCCTCCGGCCAAAGAATCGGGCCGGTTCACTACTCGCCACGTCGCGATCGAGATAGGCCCGGACGGCTTTGCGCGAGTAGCGGCGCGGCCCGATCCGCGGCGTGAGTTCCCATCGATCGAACTTCCCCATCGCTTGATATTTGAAGAACGTCGACACGGCGAGCTGGAGGGCGTCGCGCAGTTCCGCGGGCGTCATCGCCCTGTCGTCGGAGGGGTTCATGAGGCCCGCGCTTCTTGCGCGGGCGGCGGAAACAATTCCGCGCGGGAGGCGCCTAAGACGGCCGCGTACCGCTGTTGCATGTCCGAGGACGGCGTGAGACGGCCCGATTCGAACTTACTTTGTGTCTGCTGGCTCACGCCGACGATATCGGCGAGCGCCGCCTGGCTGATCGTGCGCGCGATGCGCACTTGGCGAAGAGGCGTTGATGACGTTGGCTTCCGCATAACGGCGGAATCTTACGCCTTTACAAACGCCGTCGTCAAGCGTAACCTTACGCCTTACACAGGAATATGCTGGCCGCAACAGTACCAGGGCGTTGCGGGGCAGACGATGCGCACTATAACGAACACGTGGCCGGCGCGTTCACCCTGGGTGATGTCATTCGGAAAGCACGCATCGATCGCCGGTGGAATCAAGCGCGACTCGGCGTGGAAGCGGCGAAGTTCAAACTCCGTGAGGACGACGTCGCCATCAACAAGTCCACCGTGAGCAAGGTGGAGAAGGCACCCTACACGAGCGAGTTCGGCACGATCTGGCGGCTGCTCGCCGCGTTAAACCTGAAATTCGCCGACGTCGAGAATCGCGTGGGCCATCCATTCATCGAACGACACGCGGGGGAAGGGACGCCGACAAAGCGGCGGCTCATCACCGGATGAAGCGGCTCCGGCTCGTCGTCGATAACACGACCCAACGCCGCCTCCCCTACGACGAGGCGTAACACACGCCATCATGGGCTCCGTCTTTCGGCAGAAGACCACACGCAAAGATGGCCGCGTCGTCGTGCGCCGCACGTGGATGATGAAGTACTACGTGGCCGGCAAACCGATCATCGAAAGCAGTCAGACCACGCTCAAGATGAAGGCGCTCAAGCTCTGTCAGGAGAAGGAGATCGACGGCGGGCGCGGGATGCCGGTCGGGCCGGCCGTCGGGAAGCTCACCTTTGCGGACGGCGTCAAGCTCGTCGAAGCCGACTACGCCGCGCAAGGGTACAAATCCCTGAAAACCGTCCAACGCCGGATTCGGCTCCATCTGGCGCCCGCCTTCGGGCACTGGAAACTGGCCGATCTGAAGACCATTCACGCGACGCAATACGCGCGCGATCGCCGCAACGCGGGCGCGTCGGTGGCCACGGTGAACCGCGAGCTCGATGTCCTCCGGCGCATGGGGACGCTGGCGATCGCCGCGGGCCTGCTGCTCCACTACCCGACAATCAAAGCCAGTCAAGAACACAACACCCGGACGGGGTTCTTCGAGCGCGAGGCGTTTGAGTCTGTCCGCGCGCATCTCCCCGCCGCCCTGCGGCCGGTCGTCACGTTCGCGTATATCACCGGCTGGCGCATCGACAGCGAAATTCTCCCGCTGCAATGGCGACAGGTCGACCTCGACGCCAACGAAGTCCGGCTCGATGCCGGCACGACCAAGAACGACGAGGGCCGCGTCTTCCGCCTCACGACCGAACTGCGCGAGGTCCTCCTCGACCAACAGCGGGCGCGGGACCAACTCGCCGCACGGGGCCTGATCTGTCCGTGGGTGTTCGTGCGCCTGGTCGCGAAGGGCCGCGGCGGCAAGCAATTCCCGAAACCGATCAAGCGGTTCAACAAGGCTTGGAAAACGGCCTGCACGTTGGCTGGCCAGCCCGGCAAGATCCCGCACGACTTCCGGCGCACCGCGGTGCGCAACATGGTCCGCCGCGGCATCCCTGAGCGCGTGGCCATGCAGATGACCGGGCACAAAACCCGGTCCGTCTTCGAGCGCTACAACATCGTCAGCGCGGGGGATCTCGATGACGCCGCGCTGAAGCTCGACGGGCTCGGCGCGGGCAGCACCACGGGTAGCACAGACGCAGTCCCGCAACTGCGTCTCCCGTGGGTGTGAAAAACCTTAGCAAATTTGGAGGCGCCGCCCGGATTTGAACCGGGGGTGGAGGTTTTGCAGACCATCCGCCAGGATGGGCCACCAGTCGATTTCAGGCCGAAAATCGCACGTGGGCACCGAGTGACGAGCTGGCTCGACTCTATAAAACTCTACGATTTTCCACGGAAATCTCGCACGTGTCATTCGCGATAGGTAGCACTGCGGGTAGCACTCGGAGGCGGCCCAGCCGTCGTCGTGCGGACCGATTCATCCTTCCCCACGCGCGGCCGATTCCCTCCGCATGAAACACATCCTCGCCCTCGCGCTCTTGCTGTCTGTTGCTGCCACGCCGGTGTTCGCCCAGGAGCGAGCGAACCCGAATCTGTATTGGAGCGGCCTCGTGGTGGCAGGCCTGGGCGGCGGGGTCCTCGGGTGGGGGCTGGGTAGTCCCGAGCGCAGCGTGGCGTGTGTCAGTCGCGCGTCCGTGGTGACGTGCCAGGAAACCGGCGTCAATAAGATGGCGTGGATCGGGGCGGGCGGCGGGCTCATGGTCGGCGGCGTCGTGATGTCGGCCATCGGCGGCAAGCACGTGCCTCGCGCCGCGCAAAACATCACGGTGGCCCCGCGCCTGCACGGCCTGAGCGTGACCAAGCGGATCACCTTCGCCGGACGCTTTTGATCCGCGATGTCGGGTGTCTCCGGGTGGCGTACCATCAAGGCCGCCTCGTCGTACGATCCCCCGTCGGGTCGACGGACGTGCTGCGGGAAGTGGCTGTAACCGCAGGGTGGCACGCTCAGATCCGAGCGTGCGGCCGGAACACGTCCGTCGATCCGGTGAAGATCACCACACCTCTAACGCCCGGGCCATCTCGCGCAACGCGCCGGCGAGCCCTCGAGCGCGCTCCCGCTCGGCCTCGAGGTCGACGATGATCTCGAACGTCGTGAACCGGTGCTGACAATGACAGCAGGCCCGCCGGCGCCGCACCCGGTCGGCGAAGGCCCGGCTATCGATCACGTCGGACCCGGACCGATGGCACTGCGGACACTGGAGGAGTGACGGCCCGCTGGTTCGGAGGCTCACGTCACGGCTCAGTCTACAGGCGTCAGGCCGCTGTCATCGCTCGCACCGCCTCCACCTCGTCGGCCACTTCCGAGAGGAACTGCGCCACGACCAGCGCGTAGGTCGCGATCTCCTGCTCGTCGCGGTCATAGCGGACCACGTAGGTCTGGAGCGCCGGCGGGAAGCGATCGTCAAACGAACAGAAGTCGCACCAGGCGGCGCCGCTCACCCACAAGTTGTGGACGATCTGCGGGAGATACGCCGGCGGCACCGTGCCGGCGCGCAGGTACTCCAGATGCGTCGTCGATTTCGGCACCTTGAGCTCGACGATGCCGGCAAACGCGCCGACGTGCCCGTCGAGCGAACAGCCGACCGGTAGCGTGTCGTGTGTGAGGAACCCGGTCCGCGTAGTCAGAACGCCGCTGTGGGCTTCGTAGGCGGCGCACGCCTGCGGCTCGAGGGCGACGGCGCGCCGCATCTCCGGACTGACATAGCGGTCTTCTTGGACGGTGCGTGTGAGGCGCTCGAGCGCGAGCTGCAGGCGCAAGTCGCGGCGCTTCGCCGATTCCCCGCCCTTCTGCGTCGTCGTCAGCATGTCGGCCGCGCGGCTCCCGGTCAGCCGCCCGAGGCGGGCCGCGAACCAGTCCGGCGAACGTTGCGGACAGTCGAGCACCGTGAACGACGGCGTCAGTCGTGGCGCGAGGGCGAGGCTCATGCGGGCCTCCCCTGCAGCCGCGCCGCGATCACCTTGAGCGAGTCCCACTCCGCGAGGTTCGTCGTCGTGAGCTGCTTGCGGAACGCGTTCGGCGAGCTGTACCAGACGCGCTCGAGCGCGGCCGTGCCGTCGTGCGCGGTGGCGCGTAAGCGATCGAGCCAGGCGAGATAGGCGGACACCGGTGCCGGCGCCGCGGGCGGCGGCGTGGGGATCGGCGCCGCACTGCGCCCGCCGCGGCCATCATCATCGGCGCCGCGCGTCGTGATGTTCAGGAGATCCTTCGTCGTATAGCGCCGGCCGTAGCTGACGGCGGAGCCGAGCGCCTGGATCGCGTTCTTCGCGCCGGAGGTATCCGCGCTCGACATGAATTCACTCGAGCGTTCGTGTCCGTCGCGATGGGTGAGGAGCCCGATCACCTTGACCACGCCCGCCGCCGGCCATTCCGTGCGGAAGCTCAGCCCGAAGCCGTGGCGCTCGAGGATGGGTCTGACGATCGCTTGAATCGCCTCGAGCGATGCGTAGCTGCCTTTGTCGGTGCGGGAGCCCTCGAGGATGGCGGGGATCTCCCCCTGCATTGCGGCAAAGGCGCGGTTAAACGCGGCCTTGGCCTCGAGCGCGAGAATGTGTTCCTGCATCGCGATCAGGCGCTCGAGCTTGGCGACGTCAACGTCCTTGTTCGTGGCCAGACGTTCGAACATCAGCACGACCGAGGTCGGCGCCGTCTCCGACACTGGGGTGAGGGCGACGTCGACGATGGCGCGTGGCTGGGCGGCCATTAGCTGCACATCCCGCAAAAACCGCAGCCCGCCGAGCACGTCGAGCCGAACGCTTCGTCGCGGTCGTTGTCGCGCGCGTGTTCGATCGCCGCATCCTCGGCGAGCGCCGCGGCGTAGGCGCGGGTGTGCGCGATGAAGTCCGCGAGAATCCGACTGACGACGGGCGCCGTGGCGGCTGCCGCGAACGCGGGGCCGCCTTCGTCGGCCAGGTGGACGACGGGCGCGCTCACTGCGCACCGCCCATGACGGGGAACGAGGCGATCAACGCGCGCATCTGCTGGATCCCGCGCAGCGCCTCGAGCAGCGTTCGGCCCTGAGCGACGAGTTCGAGACACGCCGTGGTCTCTTTCGCCGTCAGGTGCAGCTTCGTCGTCACCGGTTCGTCCCGGATGACCTGGACGTTCGTGAACGGAACCACCGCGGAGGTCTGGACGATGGCGGACTGGCGACGACGTTGCGCCGCGGCGAACCGCGCGTCCTTGGCGTCCATGCGCTGACGAATCCAGCGAGCATCGACGAAGCGACCGTATCGGGACATGAGAGGAACTCTTTCCGGTCGGAAAGGTTCCCGTAGAATGGCGGGAGCCGATTCGACCTGCTAGACCCAGGTTGAGTTGGTTAGGCGTCGGTTGGTGTTACTAGCACCGGTCGGCGCCGCTTTCTTCTGACTCAGTAAGTATACGGCAAGGCCGTAACGCTGTCAATCCCTCATTTCGACTTTCTCCGAATTCTCCCGAGTAGCGCGCGCTTGACTCAGCTACGGCGATGCCGTAAGATGGAAAGGCATGACGATTGCTGACGAAATTCGCGCGCTGCGGGCGGCGCTTGAGGAGGACACGACGACGTTTGCCGCACGGTGGCTCAAATCGCGCCGCACGGTGGAAGACTGGGAGCAAGGCCGACGTCAGCCCGAGGCATTCGTGCTCGAGAACATCCGAAAGCTCGCCGCGCGCACGAAGAAAACGACGGCCCGCGCGAAATAGTCCTTGTGTAGTATACGGCTATGCCGTATACTCTGTATATGAAGGTTCGCGACATCCTCAAGCGACTCGCGAACGACGGATGGGTCTCGAAGAACACGGAAGGCAGCCATCGGCAGTTCGTGCATCCGACGAAACCCGGCAAAGTGACCGTCAACGGCCATCCCGGTGACGACATTCAGGGATGGCTCCTCGCAAGCATCTGGAAACAGGCAGGACTCAAATGACGAACACGAGCCACGCAGCGCACGACGTCGAGGCCGAGCTCGAGGCGGCTCGCGCCGAAATCGACCAGCTCCGCAATCTGTGCGCGGAGGTCTATCAGGTGGCCGGTACGCTCGGGGCCGATGCCCGCGTGTTGGACAATCTGTGGGCCGCCGCGGACGGCAAGCCCTTGCCCCACGAATCGCTCTTGCCGTACCCGGCGCGATCATGACCCTGCTCGAACAGATCATCACCCAGCAAGTGGGCACGTCCGTCGCGACGACGCTGAGCCGCGTCACCGAACGGATCGCCGAAGAGATGGCCGAAGAGATTCTGAAGGATCCGGTCTTCCGCGCCCACATGCGGGAGTTAGTGCAGCGCGCCTTCGATCGGACGTTGGCCTCGCTGGGGGACGAGCGGCCCGCCTGACCCGAGAAAACCCGAGATCCGACTCAGTGCCGGGCGACGGGCCGGAGCTCCACGAGGGTATCGCTGAGCGCGTCCACCCACTGCGCCCCGCCGACAAAGAGCAGCGGCAAGGTCTGCCCGACCCACCCGCCCGTGGGCAAGCGAAACGGATCGTCGAACTGGATTCCGATCAGCTGGCCGTTCTCGGCGACTTCCACGACGGTGGCGGCGACGGTCTGCCCGCCGACGGTGATGGTGATCGGCGCGCCCACCACTAGTTGGTCGGCCATCGTTTCGCCTTCCCCGCCACGGCCAGCGCGTGGAGCTCCTCGGCGGATCGGGCCGTCGGCACGCGGGGCGGGAGGCGGCGCGGCGGCACCGTCGCCAAGAGCAGCGCCTCGCCCGGCGGCGCCGACACGGGATCGAGCGGCGGAATGATCACGGCCGGCGTATGCACCACACGGATCGGGCCGGCGGCGCCGCCGATCACGACGATGGGGATCGGCCGGGCGACGGTATCCGCATCCGTCACGGCGGCGGCCTCGAGCGCCAGCCAGGGCGCCATCCCGGCCCGCCACACGAGCTCCACGTCGCCGAGGGCCAGCGGGATCCGCAAGTACACCGTCAGCGCGCCGAGCGCCTCGTAGCCCGGGATCGACACGAGCACTTCGATCGCGTGCGTGGTCATGGCGTCGGCAGAAACCGCGCGCGCTGGTCGGCGAGGCGGACGTCGGCCGATCCGTCGTTGCCGATCCGCAGCCGTTCTTCTTGGTAGGCGTTCCAGCCGCCGCGGAATTTGCCGTCCGAGTACTGGCCGGCGTGGTCGGTGTGCCGGATCCAGTATTCGCACTCCGGGATCGGGATAGCCGCGCCATTCACGCCGCGGTAACTCGCGGTGATGGCCGGCGCGAGGTAGGCGGGATCCATCGGGCTGGTGAGGATGGGATCGGCGGCGGTCCCGGTGCCGGTGATCACCCAGGGCGCGGGCGGATCGGGCGCCGGCGGGGCGGGCGGCACCGGCTCGAGCTCGAGCGGGATGAGCGTCCCGTCCTCGAGGCGCTCGAACACTTCAAACGCTTCCCCGCTCCCGACGCGGGCCCGATTCGCCACGAGCGGATGGTCGCCCGTCGCTGGGTCGGTATCCCACGCCGTCACAAATTGCCCGTTGCTGACGGATTTGAGCGCGATGATCATGCGGTCACTCCTTGGGGATGTGAATCAGGGCCGCGCAGCCGGCCTGCACGCCGGCGCCGAGGGCATACGCCGGCAGCACGTCGCGGACGAAGTGATGCCGGTTCGCGTTCGCGCGCGAGAGGCCGATAAACGCGGCGACGGGCACGCCGACTTCAAAGCGCCAGCCACCCGCCAGGGCCGTGCCGACGAGCGTGTGTTCGGACGGCCACGACTTCCGATCCGAGCCGTCCGGCCGGGTTTCCGGATGCGCGAACTTGAGCAGCTCAGCGAGGCCGACGGCGCCGCCGCCGGTACAGAGTTCGCGGAGCAGCGCCCGGCCGCGGTGCGGGCTGCGCCAGGCCGCCACGGTCGCCGCCGTGACTTGCGCGGCGACGGCCGCGGTCCCGATGGCATCGGCCAGTGATCGATGCTCAGGGCTCCACGCCAGGGGCTCGGTGCCGACTTGGGCGGCCACGGGCGCCGCGGTTAGTAGCACGAGCGCGAGCGTGACGGCGACGCGGCCGGTCCGGTGCCACATATCGCTGATGGCGATATGCCGTATCTGCATCAGGCCACGCCCGCGTAAAACCGATGGTGCCCGATTTCGGCGACAAACTGCCCGGCCGCGGCCCAGCGCGGAGGCGTCGGCATCGAGGTCGCGTAGTAGTGCGTCGCGGCGCCCACGCGCGGCCGGAGCGCGTCGGCGAGCACGCCGTCGGCGATCCAGTAGCACTCCCGGACGGCGAGCGTCCGGCGGGCGGGGCTACACGTGAGCAGGTCATGCAGGCCGTCGACGTTGGGATCCGTGTCATTCCAGCACGAGAACTGCCGCCGGGCGAGGCAGACGGCGACAAACGACGTGCCCCAGCGGCCATCGTGGCGCCGGTTGATCAGCACGCACGCCACGGCGATCCGGCCGTCGACGGGTTCGCCGCGGGCCTCGCCGTACAGCGTGAGGGCGACGGCGTCTTGCTCGGTCATCAGTCCCACTCGTACAGCACGCGGCCGTCCACGGTCGTCCCGCCGCTCCAATCGAGCCGCGCGGCGCCCTGGAACGTCCAGCGCGCGGCGCCGGCCTGCTTGGTGAAGCTGGCCACGACTTCGGCGCCGGTGGCGTCGACGGTGCCGATCACCACGTTCGGCTTGGCGTCCGGCGGGATGATGCGACGCACGATCACGTCGAGGTGCGACGGCGTGAAAATCGGGTCTTGGATCATGGCGCGTCCGGCTCGTCGGGCTCCGGCGGCGGCGGCGGCGTCGGGGCGGATCGCTGGCGCCGGCACACGAGACAGAGGCCGGTGTTACGGCTGTCGGCGGTGTGCAGCGCGCGGCCACACTGGCGGCACGTCGGGGCGGGTGGGCTCGGCATCGGGACTCCCATTAGGGCCGCTCCGTGTCGCTAGGCGGCGCGGTCCGATCGCGTTCGGCTTGCGCGCCGTCGCGCCGGGCGGCGGTTTCCGTGAGGCGCAAGAGCTGCGTGAGTCGCGAGTTGGTGACTTTCACGTTCTCGCGAATGGCCGCCGCGCCGAGCGCCGTGATCACGGGCACGAGCATGGTAATCAGCATCGTCGTCAGCGCCGTATTGTCCTTGTCCGGCCGGACCACGTAGATCACGATCACGGCGGCGACGGCCATCGCGCACGCGCCCATCAGCGCGAGGAGATACAGGCCGGTTTTGTGCGTGTCGATCTGCGCCGCCGAGCCGTCGAGTTGGCTGCGGAGCGTCGTGATTTCCATCTCCGCGACGCGCGCCCGGTCGAGGTCGATCGCTTGCGTCTGGGCGTACTGCGCCGCGGTAAAGGCGCTGCGCTCGAGCTCGAATTTGTGGCGCTCGATCGTCAAGACGAGCCGCTGCGTCAGGGCGTGTTGCCCGGTGTCGCCCTTGATGATGACGTCCTGCGCGCCGGCCTCGAGCAGCTGCCGACTGAGATCCGGCGTGACGGCGCCGGTCAAGACGACGAGCGCGAGATCGGGCGCCGCGTGCCGGATCGCGATGATGCCGTCGAGCCCGGCCACGCCCGGCAGACTGAGATCGACCACGGCGAGCGAAAACGTGTTGTGCGCGAGCAGCGCGATCGCTTGCGGGATCGTGGTCGCCGTCCAGATCCGCGCCGGGCCGTCCGGCATGTTCAGCTTAAAGAGCTTCGCGTCAAGGGGATCGTCTTCGACGAGCAGGATCGCGGCGCGCTCGTCGGGCACGCGGGCGACGACGAGCTCGAGCTGGGGGCCGCCCATCAGACGCCGCTCAAGGCGTCCCACAAGCTAAACACCTGGCTCGCGATGGCGGCATCGGTCGCGCCGGACGTCACGGAGAGATCGTAGTTGACGGTGGTGACGGGCGCCGTGAGATTGACTTGCGAGACGACGGTCGCGGCCATCGCCTTGGCGGCGGTTTCCGAATCGCCGAGCACTTTCGCGGCAAAGAGACGCCGCGCGGCGTGGTTGGGCACCGTCCCGGCCTCAGCGCACACTTGCAGCGCGATTTGCACGGCGGCAAATTCGAGACGTTTGCGGAAGCCGGCATCTTTCGCCAGCGCCATCTGCAGATCAGCATTTACGCTCATGGGGTCAGACTCCTGTGACGCGTTTCCGGAGGTCGGCGACGTCGAGCTCGAGCAGCGTCTGCCGCGCCCGCCAGTACGTCGCCGAGGAGACGGCCGGCGGTGGGCCGTCGGCGGCGAGGGCCGCCGTCGCGGCGCCGATCGCGGCGCCCACTTCGACGGGGGTTAAGAGGCTCGAGGGTTCAAACGCCCACGAGCGCGGATCGGCCGCGTCGCGGATCGTGATCCCGGTGCAGCGCGGGACGGCGACTTGAATCAGCGCGAGGAGCGCGGCGGCGCTCAGCATCGCGTGTCCTCGAGGTTACGGATCCGCTGCTCGAGCGCGACGAGGCGCCGCTCGTGGTCTTGCCAGCCCACGATCAGATCCGCCACAAACTTGGAATAGTCCACGCCCCACGGCCGCGCCCACTGCCCCGCGGCGGTCTGCTCGTCCGTCCCGGTCGACACGGCGAGCGGCTTGACGGTGGCGGCCTCTTGCGCGAACACGCCGCGATCGGGGGTGTCACTCTCGAGCCAGTCGAACTCATGCACGACGAGCGCCCGGAGCACGGCCGGATCGGTCGCCACGCCGCGATCGCGTTTCAAGCGTCGGTCCGATGACGTGTTGTACAACACGGCCGCCGTCGCCGCGTTGCGCGTGACGGAACCGATCGCGACGCCGGCCTGCGTGAAGATGATGTAATACGCGGCGGCCGTGTTCGCCGTTTCGTCGAGGGCCAGGCCGTTGAACGCGGCGCCGGACCATTTCGCCGTGACGAACGCGCCGGAGATCGCCGCCGTCGTGCCGAAAAATGATTGTCCGGTCGTCGTCAGCTTGCCGCCGATCGTGAGATCGCGCGTAAAGAAGCCGTCCCGCGGCCGCGTCGCGCCCGTCTTGCCGATGTCATACGTGCCGTCGGGCGTGAACAATAGGTCGTTGATCGTGACGCCGTTGACGGCGACGGTCCAGAGCGGATCAATCGTGCGGATCGCGGAGCCGTCCGCCGCCTGGATGACCCACTTGTAGCTGACGCCGGGCGTGCAGTAGACCAGGAAACGGCCGGCGCTATCCGCGATGATCGGATTCGCCGCCGCGATGGTCAGCGCGCCATCCGTGTACGTCGCGGTCGGCGTGACGGTGCCGGTCAGGTACGTGTAAATCTTCGCGCCCGCGACGGGTTTGCCGTCGGCGTCGAGCACGGTGAAATACGGGCTGGGGGCGGGGGTGGCGAGCGCCATCAGGCACGCTCCTGGGCGAGGGGGCAACCGGTCATGATTTGTATCCTCTGGCGCGCATCAGCGCGGCCGCTTCGGTCGGGGTGGGCATGCCGAGTTGGTCGGTCATCGCGCGCGAGGATTGGATGCGCTGCATGATCACGTCGGCCGCGATGCCGGCCCGTTGCCACTTCAGGCCTTGGGCCATCTCGGCACCGGTGAGTTTCAGCTTCGCGGCCGCGGCTTCCTGGATCAGCGCCACGGGCTTCGCCGCGATGGCCGCGGGCACCTCCGCGATGGCCGGCGCGCTCCTGCGCAGTCCCGCAACGGCTTCGGTGGCCGTCTGTCCGGCCTGCATCTGCGCGACCCCCGCCGTGTAGTCGGCGCCGGTCAACGTCACCTTCGCGCGACGCGCGGCAATCGCGAGCTCGTTGAAGAGACGCGGCGCCACGGCCACGGCCGGCGCGCCCGGCAGCCCGGCGAGCGCGGGGGATGCTTTCAGCGTCGTGATCGCGTCGAGCACGTCCGCCGCCGCCGCGCCCTGGCGCACGACGGCCGCGCCGGCGGTGCGTTCGGCTTCGGTCAGCGGGATCGCCGCGGCTTTCGCCGCCTCGTGGATTTCGGTCATCGCGACGCGCGGCGGTTTGGGCACGAGGCGCAAGGGCCCGGCGGGCGGCGTGGCAGGCGGCGTCGGCGGTCGGTCGGCGAGCCCGCGCATCGTGTCGATCGCGGCCTGCGCGCCGCCGGGTGCCGCGCCGATCGGCGTCGCAACGGGCGGCGCCTCCGCCGGCGGGGCGCGCAGTTCGTCGACGATCGCGGTAAGGGTGTCGGTGAGCGTCGGCGCCTTCCCGACCAGGCGCGGCGTGCCGCCGGAGGACACAGCGGGCGTCTCCGCGGGCGCGAGTCGGGCGCGGATGCGACTCGCCAGTTCTTCGCCGATCTGGGCGCCGGCGATCGCGCCGACCGGCCCACCCGCATGCGCGCCGATGGCCGTGGAGCCGTATTTCACGATCTGCGCTGCCGCTTCCGGGCCGACGAGCTTGCCGGCCGCGACGGCGCCGCGTCCTGCCGCCCCGACGCCACGTCCGGCCGCCCCGACAGCGCCTGGGGCGACCATCCCGATCAGTTGCTGGCCGGTCTGATCGCCGACGGCGCGCCCCCAGCCTTCCGGATCCGCGGCCGACGCGCGCATCGCCGCCGGGATGCGGGCGATCCCCGCCGCGGCGTTCGTGACCGTGGTGATCGGATTCGTGGTGAGCAGCCCACCCACGCCGCGGACGAAATTCCCGGGGCTGTCGGTGAGTCCTTTGACGAAGCCGGTTGCGCCGCCCACGACCCCTTCGACCGCGCCCTTGACCGCGCCGCCCCAATACGTGTCGGGTTCCCCAGCGGCGACGGGCTGCGGGCCGCCCCGCATCATCAACGCGGTCACATCCTGCCCTGACGTCGGGGAGGCCCTCGGTGATTCGTCCGCGCTCGCAAAAGGCGACTTCCCTGCGGCGATCCGCGGCTTCGCGAAGTCGACCGCCTTTTGCTGAATCGACATCGGGATTTTGGACGGGTCACTGATGTCATTCGTGAGCAGCCATTGCCGCTCACTCGGCGAGAGCGTCGGCACCATCGTCGGGATTTCGACTTCCTTCCCGTCGATGTTCACGCCGATCGAAATCTCGCTCGAGACTTTCCCGTCCGGCCGTTTCATAGGCCCGAGAAAGCCGTCGCCCTTCGCCGAGCCATCCGCGCGCGTGCCCCATTGGCTCGGATCGGGCGCGCCGCCGCCCATCAACGCGGTGACGTCGTCGCCCGATCGTGGGGTCTGCGGCATTACTCGGCCTTCCACGTCTTGCCGCCATCCATCGACACGGCGAACGCGCCCGGATGCCCGGGAATCGGTTGACGGAGCGGCGCGGTCGTGGTGTTGCCGCCCCCGCCACCCGGTTGGCGCGTGGTGAATTTCGACGTGTCATAGCCCGCCGCCGCCAGATTATCCAGTCGCCGTTGCCGCTGTTGGATGATCGCGCGCTCGAGGCCGTTGAGCTTCGCCGCCGCCACACTCGGCGGATCGGCGAGCGTCGGGAGAATCTTTTCGTATTTCACCTCGTCCTCTTTGCGGAGGACGCCGCCTTCGAGCGTCTTGCCGATCACTTGCCGCACCCGGTCGATCACGGCCAAGCGGTTCTTGGCGTCGCTCGGCAGGTACGGCACGGCCGCCGTCGCCTGCGCGACGATGCCGGTCGCATTCGGCGTGTCGGCGAGCGCCTTGCGGACATCCGCGACCGCATCGAGCCCGGTATCAAACGCCGAGAGGTCATCCGCTTCTGATGGCGTCACGGCGCGGCCTTGCCCCGCGCTCGCCGGGGTTTTCCCGACCGCTTGCGCGCGCGGCACGAGCACTGGCTTGTTATCCGGTCCGATCACGGCGACGAGCGGTTCCGTCCCGGCGCCGGTGCGTTCCATCGCGGCGTTGTGCCGGGCGGTTTCCCGTTGCGCGGCGCCGGCGCGATCGCCCGTCGACGTGCCGATCGCTTCCAGCGCCGCGTTATGGCGCGCGGTTTCTAGTTGGGCCGCGTTCGCGCGCGCGGCCGTCGCCTCGCCGATGGGATCCGGAACTTGCGAGCCCGGAATCGGCATGTTGTCGGGCCCGATCGCGAACGTACCCGGCGCGCCGCGCTCGTGCTTCTGCGGGCCCATGAGAAACGCCGTCAGTTTTGCTGTGTTGGTGACGGGATCTTCGTCCAGGTATGCGCTGAATCGATCGAGTTGCTCCGGTTTAAAGTTGCCGTTTTCGCGCAATTGATCCAAGAACAGGCGCGCAAACGTCGGATCGTTGCCGGCGGCGGCAACTTTGGCCGCGCCGGTCTGCACGAGGGCTTGCCGGGCCGCTTTCGCTTGGAGAAACGAGCCATTCAGCTCGTCGAGATGCTGCGCCCGGCTGGCGGCTTCGGGGCCGTAGCCTTCATCCGCGAACGCCTTCGTGATCGCCGCTGTATCCCACACGGAGACGCCATCCTCGGTGAGCTTCGGCGTCTCTTTCATCAGCCGGGCGAACGTCGTGTTGGCCGCTTGCGCGCGGTTCTTCACGGCGAGATCAGCCTCGCCCATCTTGAGGTTCTGCGTCGATTCGTCGGTCTTCAACTTGAGCAGCTGCGATTGCTGCTCCTGCTGTTTAAACTGCGCGATCTGCTGCGGGATGCCGGCGATCGCCTGGCCCACGGTCTGAATCGCGCCGCTCCACGCCTGCCCGCTCTGCTCCGTCGCCCGAGCCTGGGCGTTGCCGATCGTCTGCGCCTGCTGGGCGCGGATGTCGCCTTGGCGCAGAATCAGATCGCGGATCGATCCGGTCGTGGGGTCCGAAAAACGGTCGTACTGAAAGGGCATAGCGCGGCCTCTGGTTACAGCGTGGCGATTTTGTACTTCTGATCGAACGTGTCGTTCTGGCTATTGCGCCAGATGTTGTACTTCTGCAGCCACGTCTGGTAGTCGTACGAGCGGTTTTGATTCGCGTCGTTCTGCCCTGCTTGCGCGATCGTCTGGTACGCCGTCATCTTCGGCGCGAACGCGTCGATCGCGCCCTGGTAGTCGGCTTTGTACTTGTCCTGGAATTGGGCGTTGATCTTGTCGTAGGTGTCGGTCGCGCCCTGGTAGTCGGCCTTGTACTTGTCCTGAAACTGCGCGTTGGTCTTGTCGTACGTGTCGGTCGCGCTCTGGTAGGCCACTTTGTAGGGGTCTTGGTACTGCGTCTGGTAGTTGGTGTTGTAGGCGCCGACGGCGCCGGCGCGGTTGGTGTTGTAGGCGGTCGCCCGGTTGGCCTCGTTCGCATTGAACGCGGTGAACGCGCCCGCACGATTGGTGCCGTAGTCGGCGAAGCGGTTCGCCTCGTTGGTGTTGTACCGCTCCACGGCGCCGGCGCGATTGGTGTTGTAGGCGCTGGCGCGGTTGGCTTCGTTCGCGTTGAACGCGCCGAACGCGCCGGCGCGGTTGGTCGAGTAGTCCTGCAGCCGGCGCGCGTCGACCGACGCGAACTCTTGCGAGGCGGCATTCTGCCCGTAGTTAATGAAGTCCTTGAGTGTCCCGCCGGTGTTCGCCACGCCGCGCGCGGCCGCTGACGCGGTGAGCGCGTTGAGGCCTTCGCCGACGCGGAACTGATAACTCGGATCGGCCGTCAGGTCCGCGCCCGTCGTCGCCGTGTAGTTGTCGTAGGCGAAGGGCTGCGCGCCCTGGTAGTCGTCGTACGCGAAGGGCGTCGGCGCCTGGTAGTCGTCATAGGCGAACGCCGTCGGCGCCTGGTAGTCGTCGTAGGTGAACGCGGGCGGCGGCGTGTAGACGGGCGCCTCGAATGCGGGCGCGGGCGTGTAGACGGGCGCCTCGAACGCCGGCGGCGGCGTGTAGATGGGCGCGGTGAACTCCGGCGTCGGCGGGATGTACGCCGGCGGGCCTTGGTAGCTGTACGCCCCGGGGTTGCTCGGCGCCTCATTGGGCGCCGGGATATTGAACGCGGGCGCGGTGTAGGCGGGCGCGGGCGCTGGGCTATACGTCGGCTGCGGCGCCGGTTGGGGCGCTGGAGCGGGGGCCGGCTCGGGCGTCGGTACGCCCGTGGTCGCGCCCCAGGGGGTGTGGTCCGTTCCGGCCTCCTGTCGATTAATGAGCCCTTGGAGCATCAGGGGGACATCAGTGCCGTACGGCCAGACGCGCGTTTCTTCGGCGGTCGGGGCCCGGCCGAGGTGCTCCTGTGTCCACGCGGCGAGCTCGGCGGCATTGCGGATGACGCCCGAAGGCTGCGGCTCCGGCGCCGGCGGAGGCGTGTCGTACGCGTCGTCCGGGTTCGCGTAGGGGGTATTGAAGTCTTCGTATTGCAGTTGCGATCGCATCGGTCCGTCCTTCTGCTACGCGGTGGCGAAAAAGTCGCCGATGGTGCGGCGCTGATAGGGGTTCACTTTCAACGCGGCGGCCGCGGGCGGCGCATACGCGGGCGTGGGCGGCGTCGCGGCGTAGGCGTTCGCGGCATAGGGGGCGGGCGCGCGCGCCGGCGCCTCGGTCGCGCCAGTCCGCATCTTGTCGAGCCAATACGTCGCGCCGCCGGCCTGTTCGTGGGCGTCGATCCCGGGCTGCCCTTTGATTTTGCTGACGTAGTAGTCGACGAGCTCCGGCGTCGCCGTCGGCCCGAGGCCGGCCTTCGTCCAGTCGCTGAGCGCGGCGGTATTGCCCACGAGACTCATCCACGCGGCGGGATCGGACAAGTTCGCGCCGTTTGCGGGCGGCGCCGTCGCGCCGGCAGCCGGCGGTAGACCGGCGCCGGTCGCGGCGCCGCCAATCGACGAGCGATAGCCGGGGAGCTCGGCCACGACATTCGGCCGCGCGGCGACGCCATACTCGGCGCCGAGGGCGTTGATCGAGCCGATCCGGGCGTTCGCGTTCGCGGCGTTGTTGCGTTGCTCGGCCGCCCATTGGTCGTAGTTCGCGCGCTGGGTCCGGTCGGCATCGGCGCGCGCGATCGCGGCCTGCTGCTTCGTGTAGGCGAGCGCCTCGGCCGCGCTCGTGCCCTGGACGTCGGCGGCGTGGTTCGCGGAGTTGGTCTGGAGCTCCGCGCCTTCCTTGGCGGTATTCGCGTTCATCTTCGCGGCGGCGACCGAGGTCGTCGCGCTGGCGATCGCGAGGCCGATCGCGATACTGGTAGCTACACCCATGTGTCTCTCTCCTGCAGGGTGCCGAATACGACTTGGATGAGGCGCGCGTCGCGGCCGGCACCGTAGTTCTCGACGATCGCGCGCGAGTGAAAGAGCGCCGCCTGAAAGAGCACGAGGCGATTGAGCCGGGCCTGGACGGTTTGCCACGGCTCCCACAGGGCGTCGTCGCGGAACGCGAGGGCCTCGCGGTGGTACGCGTCGGGCGTCGTCGCCACACTGCCCCGCGCGCCCGTGGTGCGTCGGCGCCAAAAGGTCGTGCCATCCTCGGGCGGCGGATCAGCCGTCACATACAGGATCGCCGTCCAGTCGCCCATATCCCGATCGCAATGGATCCAGTTGGGCTCGCGCTGCCCCGCCGGCGACTGGCGGAAAAACGTCAGCGTCGGCTGATGCCCGGGCGCGCGCTCGGCGAGGATTGCCGGGAGCTGCGGGCCCGCCGGCGCGATGCCGTGGAACACGACGCCGGGCGCGGCCACGAAGTCGCCAAACGGCTGCGCGAGCGCGGCCTCGCGGTACGCCGCCGGATCGGGGATCACGTTGTCCCACACCTGGAACGGCGCCGCCGTCTCGTCGAACACGCGCCCGAGCCTGCGCTCAGCCATGCGCCGGCACCGTCCGCATATACGCCGTTTCCATCGGCTGATAGCCGAGGCGCTCGTACAGCACGCCCACGTCGCGCGTCGGGGCGACGAGTTGGATCCGCGCGACGCCGTGCGCGATCGCCCACGCCTCGGCCCGCTTGAGTAGCCGGACGCCGATCCCGCGCTTGGCTGGATCGACGTACCAGAAGACTTCCGCGCCGGTCCGCTCGCCGGAGAGAAAGTGCGGAAAGATCAGAAACCCGATCATCGCGACGAGCGCGCCGGCGTCCTCGGCCACGAGCAGCAAGCCGTCGGCGCTGGTGATCAAGTGGCTGGCCATCGCGGCGAGTTGCGCGGGGTTGTCGCCGAGCGTCTCGGCGTAGAGCTCGGCGCGGAACTGCTGCCCCATCGCGACGAGCGCCGGCACGTCCGCGATCGTGGCGTCTCGAATCATGCGGGCCTCAACTGACGAGCTCGATCGCAAACGAGATGGTGTACCGCATCACCGTCGCGCCGACGGAGGCGTACGCGACGGCATAGGTGATCGGGGTCGCCGCGTCGGCGCGGACCAGAAACGTGCCGCTCTGCACCGTCGTGATCGTGTTGCCGGTCAGCGCCGGGCCGACTTGCAGCACGGCGACGCCGCCATCCGTCGCCGCGATCGTGACGGTGAGGCTCGAGGACGTCGTCGCCGCCTGCGTGATCCGGACATTCCAGCTCACGCGATACAGCCCGGTATCGCCTTGCGCGAGCGCCGTCGCGCCCAGCGCGCCCGCCGTCGAGGCGCGCGTGACGGCTTTCTTCGTATACACGGCCGCGTTCAAGCGGCCAAGCAGCGCGGCCGACAGATAGCGGTACCACTCGCTGGTGATCGTCCGGTCCTCCGTCACGAGCGGCGTGGTGTGCGGGACGGGCTCGAGTTGCGTGGCCATGTCAGGCGCCCGCCTGTCGTGCGGGGTCGTTATTCAGATAGGCGTCGAGGATCCGCCACGGGGTCGGATCGCTCATCGTGATTTCCGCGACCCAGCGCCGCGGCGATCCGTAGCGCGTCCAGAACACGCGGCGGGTGTATTCGCCCATCTTGCCGGCGCTCGCCCGCCGCTCGAGCCCCCACGTCTGGCCGCCGTCGCTACTCGCGCGGCACATCACCTGCGGATCGCTGCCCTGGCCGACGGCGACGCCCTGCCCCACGTCGAGGCTGAGCTCGAAGCGGCTGACGCTGATCCGGTGGTTCTCCTGGCTGAGCGGCGGGCCGCGCCGCAGTCGCCGGATCCCGGTGCCGTTGCTCTCGGTGCCGATCGCGACATCCATCACACTGACGACGCCGCTCGTGGCGTCGCCCGTGAGATGCAGCCCGCTCGCGTAGGCATGCACGCGCGGCGCCCACACGTCGTAGCGGGCCTGCGCGTTGTTCCACTGGCCGCGCTCCGCCCACTGCTTCGTCGTCAGGTCATACGCCCACGTCGCGTTGGCGCTCGGGAAGCGGAGCACGTAGAACACGTGGCCTTGGTCCTGGTAGATCAGGCCTTCGGCATCGGTGATGAGCGCGGTCCGGGCGTAATTGGCGATCGCGGTGTCGAGCGCCCGCGACGAGATCGGCGTCGCGGTATAGCCGGTCGATTGCACGACGATCCCGGCGCCGTCTTTGTTGCGGGAGAGCCAGAGCAGACTGCCGCCGGAGAGCGCGACGGAAAAGTTCGCGCCGATCCCGTACGGGATCGAGAGCCCGGCGCGCGGCACGAGGGGAAACGGCGACGCGCCGCCGTCATACCACACGTCGGTGATCTGTTCGCCAAACAACCAGATGTCCGGGGCGTTGACCACCATCGCGCGCCACGGATCCGGCTGCGCGCTCCGCAGCGCGAATTGTGTGGGATCCCATGTCGCGCCGTCATTGCTGCCCGAGATCCGCAGTTTGCCGTTGTTCGCGTTGAACGCCAGAAAGTACGTATCGAGCATGCCGATCTGCGTCGCCTCGGCGATTAAGACCTGGGTGAACACGTTGGTCGCCAAGACGTGCAAATACGCATGCCCGCCACTGGCCACGAGCTGCTGCCCGCCGGCGCTGCCGTTACTGACGATCTGCGCGAGGCGGACGTCTTCCGCGACGGCGCCGCGGACCGTCGACGTCTGCGTCAGCGGAAACAAATCGTAGTACGTGCCGCCGATCACGCCCGTGGTCCGGCCGGCCACGTCGAAGATCGCCCGCGCGCCGACGGCGGACGTGACGATGTGCGATCGGAAGCCGGGTGTGGGATAGAGCGCCGCCGCCGGCGCGCCGGCCGCGCTCTCGATCGCTTCCACGTACAGGTTGACCGTCTGCTCGGTGTCGGCGACGCGACTCTGCGAGGGGTTCGAGCTGCCGATAAATCCCGGGTACTGCATGTCAGTCGATCTGCCCGAGCCGGTTGATCACGGCGCGCATCATCTCGGCGAGCCGCTTGACGGCCGCGAGGGTCTGCGGCGTGGTCGGCGAGGCCAGCGCGAGAAACGTGTCGATGTCGATAATCGCCTGCGCCGCCGCGAGGCGGAGCGTCGTCCGCGCCGGCTGCAGCGCGTCGGCCCGGGCTTGCACGGCCGCCGGCGTGATCCAGGCGAGATAGGGCGCCGAGGCCGCGATCGTGGCCAGCGCGGCCGGCGAGGGCTGGGCGCCGAGCGCCGGATTCCACGCCGCCAGAAACGGCCCGGCGCCGTCGGTGTTGTCGGCCACGGTGTAATCGGTCCGCGGGATGGCGGCCGGGTAGGCGTACGCGAGGACGCGCGCGACATCTACCATTGCGGCAGCTCGATCAATTCCAGCGACGCCGGCGCCGCCGTGCCGAGCACGGTGATCGTCCCGCCGGAGTCGCCATAAAACCGCGGCTGAATGTAGTCGCCGACGGCAAAGGTCGAAATATCGACGTAGGCGCCCGCCGCCACGCCGCCGATCGCGGAGGATTGCTGATACCCGATCGAGGCGGCGCCCGCGCCGTTGATCCCGTAGTTCAGGTACGCCACCGTCGAGACGCCGCTCGCATACATGAACACGGCGACGAGAAAGCGGCCCGGCCGCAGACACACGGCCCGGCCGTTGGTGCTGTCCCACATGGCCGCGGGCGCGTTGGTGTCGCTCGTATTGGTGTCCAGCACGATCGCGGTCCCGGTGCTGGCCGCGATCCCGGTCTGGCTCGTGAGCGACCGCGAGCCTTTGAAGATCATCGGGATCGACTTGCCGCCGACTTTGCTCCACGTCGAGCCGTCGCAGAGCAGGATCGCCGACTCGCCCGCCCACAGGATCCGCGTCAGCGCGCCGTCGATCGTTTCCGACGCGTTACCGTCGAGGGTATAGAGCTTCGTCCCGGTCGTCGCGACGCGGAAGCCGATCAGCTTGCCGGTATTGCCCGAGACGGCCGGCAACGTGATCGTGTAGTTGGCCGACGTGCCGCTGATGACGTGCATCCGGCTGATCGTCGCGGTGACGGTGGTCGTGACGGCGATTTCCGCGGCCGTCAGCACGGAGAGCAGATCGCCCGAGCCGCCGCCGCCGGCCGGCACGGTGTAGGCGCCGACGCCGTTCAAGTATTTCGTCGCGTCATTCGGCAGGATCGGCGCGAGGCCGTGTGCGGTGATCGACACGTTGAGCGTCGTGATATTGGTCGCCGCCGCGAGCGTGTCGAGCGCGATCGGGTCGCTGCCGCCGCTCTGGTGACTCGTCGCGTGCGTGGTCGGCGTCCGGGCGTCCGTCAGCCGCGCGTCATTGCCGGCGGCCGCGGTGTTGACCGCGGTTCCGTACACTTGCTGGCTGCCCGTGAGCTTGCTCGAGCCGTCGAGGCCGGCGTAGCCGCTGGCGGTGTTCTTGTTCGCGGTCGCTTCCTTGGCGGCGAGTGCCGTCACGAGGCCGGTCACATCCGCCTGGACGTGGGTGTGGACGCTCGAAGCCTTCCCCGCCAGGTCGGACACAAGGTTGGTGATGTTGGCTTCCGTCAGCGCCGCCGGCGTATCCCACGCGCCCGCGGTGACGCGGGTATAGCCGGTCCCGAAGGGCGGCGCGCCGCCGCCGCCGGTCGGGACTTTCCAGCTCGCGCCATTGATCGAGGTCGAGTCGCGCGTGAGCACGTAGCCGTCGACGTCGGAGGGCGTGTCCAGGAGACGCGTCACCAGGTCGCGCAACTGGTTCCAATGCGTCGGCCCGAACTTCGCCAGGTCAATGTTGGAGAACGTCGAGCGAAAGAGCGTGGCGAGACTCATTCTGACCAGCGGGACGGCGTCCCGCCTCCGCCGCCGGTGCGGTAGTTGTAGCCGGCGCCGCTGCGGCTGCCGGGGATGCCGGCGTCGCGCGTCGTCAAGTGCGGGATCACGGTGTTGGCGTCGGCAACGGTCGCCCGGGCCTTCGCGGCATCCTTGGCGAGCTGCGCCGGGACGGGTTTCTCGTACGGCGTCGCGATCCGCTCGGCGAGCGTCTTCGTGATCATCGAGCGATAGCCGGGCGGGAGCGAGAACGTATCGGTCAGCGCGAGTTGCCCGAGCACTTGCCGCGTGACGAGCTCCACGAGCGAGGCCGCGCTCGGCACGGGCCAGAAGTTCAATTGGCCATTCGGCCACGTCGGGTTGTAGTACAGGTTGGCCGGCACGCTCGAGACTTGCGCCGGATTCGCGAGGGCGAGCCACCAATCGCGATCCGCGATCCGGATTTCCACAAAGGTGCTGCCGACTTGCAGACTGGCGTAGTCGATGGTCTGCGGCCGCTGGGTGACGACAAACGTGCCGGTCGGCCCGATGGTATGCGGGGCGAGGGTCGGCGTCAGCGTCCACGTGCTGTAGACGTCGGCGTACACGGCGCTCCGCTCGGCGTTGAGCTCGTCCAAATAGTCGTTGAGCTCGCCGAGCACGAACACGCCATCGTCCGCGCCCATCACCTCGCCGGCGGCGACGATGTTCAGCGCCAAGAGCGCGCGTTCGCAAATATCGCGGGTCGTCAGCGGCACGGCTTACTTCTTCTTCGCGAGGGCGCCGATCCGGGCGTCGATCACGGCCAGCACGCGTTTCCGGTTGCGGCCGCGCGCCTCGAGCAGCCAGAGAT
>Ga0207710_10000298_pt1 | contig 39983 bp, 28 predicted proteins | sample KBSS24metaG_FD_184400 | JGI IMG/M metagenome (GOLD analysis project Ga0207710, IMG submission 184400) | Switchgrass rhizosphere microbial communities from Kellogg Biological Station, Michigan, USA - KBS S2-4 metaG (SPAdes) (version 2) | ecosystem: Host-associated > Plants > Roots > Rhizosphere...
TGGCGACGGGGCAGACGCATAGTATTCGTGAGTTGTTGGATGCGGCTTTCGGTCGGGTGGGGATTTCGGACTGGTCGGGGTTGGTGCGGCAGGATCCGCGGTTTTTCCGGCCGGCGGAGGTGGATGTGCTGGTGGGGGATGCGTCGAAGGCGCGGGAGGTGTTGGGCTGGGAGCCGCGGGTGGGGTTCGAGGAGCTGGTCGCGATGATGGTCGACGCCGACCTCGCCACCGAGGCCGAATCGTCGGGCAAGGCGCTGACGATCAGGTGAGTGCGGGTTCCCGGACGGACCAGTGCACCACCCGCCCCGCCCCGGGTGAACCGGCGGCGGGTCGGGTATCCCCCAGCCCCCACCGGGGAGGACGCCCGGGTGCGCCGTCGGGGAGGGCTCTGATGAACCGCAACGCCGTCCGGCGTGACCCTCGTACCGCTCACGGCCTCCTGCCGTCCCGGACCGGCCGCGACGACCGGGACCCGCACGCCCCGGCCGCCGTGGCCGCCCCGCCCGCGCGGCACGCCGCCCAGGCTCCCGCCACCCGCCAGGCACGCCGCACCCGCCACTCGCCGGACCCACCGGGCGCGGAGGCTTCCCCGGCCGCATCCTGGGAACACGCCGGCGGCCAGACCCGGGAGCCGGCTGGACGGCTGCGCGGCGCCCTGCGGGGGGCGGTCCCGCTGGCCGTCGCCGGGCTCGCCGCCAATGCCGCCACCCTGGGCATGACGCTGATCATCGCCCGGGCCATGAGCACCCGTTCCTACGGCGCGGTGGCCCAGCTGATCGCGATCTTCTTCGTGGTGTCGATGCCCGGCAGCGCCCTGCTGGTCGGGGTGGTGCGGCGGGTCACCCTGTGGCAGCACAGCGGCCACCTGGACCTGATGGCCGGCTGGCTGCGACGGGTAAGGCGGGCCGGGGTCGTGACGGTGCTCGCCGTGGCCACCCTGGCCGTGGCCGGGCGGGGGCTCGTCGCCCACGAGCTGTCGCTGCCCGGGCCCGGCGGCGTCGCCGAGATCATCACCGCGGGCGCCGCCTGGTGCCTGCTGTGCGTGGACCGCGGGCTGTTGCAGTGCGCCCGGCTCTATCGCGACCTGGCGGTGAACCTGCTCGTCGACGCTGGCGTGCGGACCGGCGTCACGATCGCCCTGGTGCTCGCGGGACTGGACCAGGCGGGCGTCGCGATCGGCGTCCTGTGCGGGGTGCTCACCGCGCTGGCGCATGCCCGGCTGGCACTCGCCCGCCTTCCTCGGGCCCTGGGTGCCCCCGCCGGCGCCACCTCCGCCGGCGGCCCTCCGACACCCACACCGACACCGCCGCCGACTCGCCTGGCGGTGGAGGTGGCGACCGCGCTCGTCGCGCTGGCGCTGCTCGGCCTGCTGCAGAACATCGACGTGCTGCTGCAGGGCCGGCTCGCCCCGCAGCGGTCGGGCTCCTACGCGGCCGTGTCCGTGACCAGCAAGGTCCTGGTACTGGCCGCGGTGGTGCTCGCCGGTTTCCTGCTCCCGGAGGCCGCGGACCGCCGCCATCTCGGCCAGCACGCCCTGCATCAACTGGGAGCAACGATCGCGATACTCCTCGTGCCGGCGGTGGGGCTGCTCACCGCCGCGTTCCTCGCACCCGACACACTTCTTGCTCTGGCCTTCGGCCCCCGCTTCACCGACGCCTCCGGCGCGCTCCTCCCCCTGGCCGCGGCGATGACCTGTCTCGGAGCTACCGTGTTGTTCACCCATTACCTGCTCGCCCTCGGTGAGCGCGGCGTCCTGCTCGCCCTCGGGCTCGCCGCCGCCACGGCCGTCCCCCTCCTGGTGTGGGCCGACGGATCCCCCACCGCGACCGCCCGCGCCGATCTGGCCTGCCAGGCGGCGCTGGCCGTCGTCACCGGCCTGACGGTGCTGGCCGCGGCCCGCCGGACGGGCCGGGCATGCCGGGCATGAGCGCGCAGAGCAACGGTCGCGGGCCGGGCGCCACCATCCCGCCGGCGTCCAAGGGGATCGTCCTGCCGCAGGCGGGCGCCGCCGACACAGCGGTCGTGCCGGCGCGGCTGCTCACCCCCCAGGTCGGGGCGCCCGGCATCGAGGATGCCGTCGAGGGTGCGGCGGACGGGGGCGTCCTCGCGCGGCGGCCCTCCCTGGCCGAGCTGGTCGAGACGTCCGGGCTGCGCCGGGTGCACATGCTGGCCTGGCGGGATCTCGACGACCCCGAGTCCGGCGGGTCGGAGCTGCACGCCGACAAGGTCGCCGAGCGCTGGGCACGCGCCGGCATCGACGTGAGCCTGCGCACCGCGATGGCCCCCGGGCATCCCGAGTCGGTCGAGCGCCACGGCTACACCGTCGTGCGCAAGGCCGGCCGTTACTCCGTGTTCCCGCGTACGGCGCTGTCGGGGGCCCTCGGCCGCACCGGGCCCTGGGACGGCCTGGTCGAGATCTGGAACGGCATGCCGTTCTTCTCCCCCGTCTGGGCCCGCTGCCCGCGGGTGGTGTTCCTGCACCACGTGCACGCCGAGATGTGGCGGATGGTGCTCTCCCCACGGCTGGCGAAGGTCGGCGAGACGGTGGAGTTCAAGGTCGCCCCGCCGATGTACCGCCGGACCCGGATCCTGACGCTGTCGCAGTCGTCCCGGCACGAGATCATCGAGCTGCTCGGGCTGCCGCCGCGCAACATCTCGGTGGTGCCGCCGGGCATCGACCCGGCCTACGTCCCGTCCGGTGAGCGCTCACCGCACCCGCTGGTGCTCGCTGTCGGCCGGCTGGTGCCGGTGAAGCGGTTCGGCGTCCTGATCGACGCCCTCCTGCGCGCCCACGACGAGCACCCGACGATGGAAGCCGTGATCGTCGGCGAGGGCTATGAGCGCGCCGAGCTGGAGAAGAAGATCCGCGCGGCCGGCGCGGGTGAGTGGCTGCGGCTCGTCGGCCGGGTTGACGACGGCGAGCTGCTCGCCCTCTACCAACGGGCCTGGGTGCTGACCTCGGCATCTGCCCGCGAGGGCTGGGGCATGACGATCACAGAGGCGGCCGCGTGCGGCACCCCCTCGGTCGCCACACGGATCGCCGGGCACACCGACGCGGTCGTCGACGGCGAGACCGGCCTGCTGGTGGAGGATCCGGCCGACCTCGGCAAGACGCTCGCCGGCGTCCTCACCGACAACGACCTTCGGGCTCGTCTGGCTGCCGGCGCCCTCGCCCACGCGGCGACGTTCACCTGGGCGGAGACGGCGCGCGCGACATTCGCGGCGCTCGTCCGGGAGGCGGCCCGCCGTCGCGGCCCCGGCCAGGAGGCGGCCGCCCGCGCGGTGGGCGCGACCGGGCGGCGCCGGTGACCTCTGCGACCACCCCCGTGATCCGGTGACCCTGACCACTTCCTCCTCCGGCGCCGACGCCCCCCGCCCGTCGGCGCCGGCAGGCTCGCCCCCGTCCCCCGACGCCTCGCCGCTCCTCGGTCCGGCCGGACCCGCCGAGCAGCCCTCGTCCGCGGTCTCGTCGGTCTCGTCGTCGGCCCCGGTGGACTCCCCCGAGACCCGCCCGACCCCACGCACCGGTCGCAGCACGGGCGTGTCCCTGCAGCCCGCCTCCCCATCGCCGGCGGCTCCCACGCCGGGCTCGCCGACGCCCACGTCAACGCCCACGTCAACGCCCACGTCCGCGGTGCCTGGCCGCTCCGCGCCCGCGGCCGGCGCGCTGGCGCGGCTGCGCTGGCCGTCGAAGCGGTGGTGGCCGTCGTGGCCGACGGCGGTGCTGGCCGCGATCGCCTACCTGCCGCTGCTGGCGACCGCGCCCGGGAAGATCGGCGCGGACACCAAGGCCTACCTCTACATCGACCCGAGCCGGATGCTGCGCCGGGCGGTCTCCATGTGGGACCCCGCGATCGGTATGGGCACGGTCACCCACCAGAACATCGGGTATCTCTACCCGCAGGGCCTCTATTACTGGCTGGCGCAGACCGCCGGGCTGCCCGACTGGGTGGCGCAGCGGCTGTGGACGGGCTCGATCCTGTTCGGCGCGGGCACCGGCGTGCTGTTCCTGCTGCGCTCGTTCCGCTGGCCCGACCGCTTCGCGTTCGTGGCCGCGCTCGGCTACATGCTGTCCCCGTACATCCTCGAGTACGAGGCGCGGATCTCGGCGATCCTGCTGCCCTATGCGGGGCTTGGCTGGCTGATCGGCATCACCGTGCGGGGGCTGCGCGAGGCGGAGCCCGGCCGGGCGGGCTGGCGGCCGTCGGGCTGGCGCTTCCCGGGCGCGTTCGCCCTGGTCGTCACGACCATCGGCAGCATCAACGCGTCCAGTCTGATCTTCATTCTGTTCGCGCCGCTGCTGTGGATCCCGTTCGCCGTGTGGGGTACCCGGGAGGTCCGCCTCGGCGCCGCGCTCGGCATGAGCTCGCGGGCGGTGCTGGCCATCCTCGTGACCTCGGCCTGGTGGATGGCCGGGCTCTACACCCAGGCCGGCTACGGGCTGAACGTGCTCGCCTTCACCGAGACGATCGAGACGGTGGCGAGCAGCTCGCAGGCCTCGGAGGTGCTGCGCGGTCTCGGCAACTGGTTCTTCTACGGCCAGGACGCGCTCGGCCCATGGATCGGGCCGGCGACCGCGTACACCCACAGCCTGTGGCTCATCGTCGTCAGCTTCCTGGTGCCGATCCTCGCGCTGGTCGCGGCATCGGCGGTCCGCTGGGGGCATCGCGGCTACTTCGTCACGCTGATCCTGCTGGGCACGACGATCGCCGTCGGCGTCTACCCGTACGACCATCCCTCCCCCTGGGGGACGGTGTTCAAGGACTTCGCGGAGGGATCGACGGCCGGGCTCGCGCTGCGGTCCCTGCCGCGGGCGGTGCCGATGGTGGCCCTCGGCCTGTCCGTGCTGCTCGCCGGCGGTCTCGCCGCGCTGGAGCAACGGCACGCCGCGCGCATGGCCGCCGCCGGTGCCGCGTCAGGTGCGGGTTCGGGCGCTGGCTCGGGCTCGGGCCGGGGTGCCGGCCGGGGCGGGCGTCGTCCGCGTCCGGTGCCGGCGGTGGCCATGGGCCTGGTGCTGGCGCTGATCGTGCTGGACATGACGCCGCTGTTCCGCGGCCAGTTCGTCGACCCGCTGCTGGTCCGCCCGGAGCACATCCCGGCCTACGAGAAGGACGCGGCGCACGCCCTCGACGCGCGCGCCGATGGCTCCCGGGTGCTGGAACTGCCCGGCGCCGACTTCTCCCACTACCGCTGGGGCAGCACGCTCGACCCGGTCAGCGAGGGCCTGATGGACCGCCCGCTGGTCGTGCGCGAGCTGATCCCGTACGGCGAGGCCGGCAGTGTCGACCTGGTCCGGGCGCTGGACCGCCGGCTGCAGGAGGGCGTCCTGGAGACGTCCGCCGTGCCGGACCTGGCCCGGCTGATGGGCGTCGGCGACGTGGTGCTGCGCAGCAACCTCGCCTACGAGCGCTATCGCTCCCCGCGCCCCCGCTCGACCTGGGAGCTGTTCACCGCGAACCGCCCGCCGGGGCTCGGCACGCCGACGACCTACGGCCCGCCGGTGAGCGAGAGCCCGGGTATCCCGTTCACCGACGAGATCACCCTGGGCACGAAGAACTCCGTGCCCGACCCGCCGGCGCTGGCCGCCTTCCCCGTCAGCGGCACCCAGCCGATCCTGCGCACGGCCGCGACGGCCCGTCCGCTGCTGGTCAGTGGGAACGGGGAGGCGCTGGTCGACGCGGCGGCGTCCGGACTGCTCGCGGAGCCCGTCGCCGACGGGCGGGCGATCCTGTACGCGCCCCAGCTCGCGAGCTCTCCCGGCGAGCTCCAGCAGGCCCTCGACGACGGCGCCGACCTGCTCGTCTCCGACACCAACCGGCTGCGGGCCGAACGGTGGACGGGCGTGCGGGAGAACTTCGGGTACGTCGAGCAGCCCGGCGTCGAGCCGCTGAAGAGGGACCCGAACGACAACCGGCTGCCGCTGTTCCCCGGCGAGACCGCCGCCAACGAGACGACACTGAGCCTGCACGCCCCCGGTCAGGCGGCGCAGGTCACCTCGGTCACCGCGTCCGGCTACGGCAACTCGTTCGCCTACGGCCCGTGGGACCGTCCCGACCGCGGCATCGACGGCGATCTCGGCACCGCCTGGCGGGTCGGCGCCTTCACCGATCCGACCGGCGAACAGTGGCAGACCACGCTCGCCGCGCCGACGACCACCGACCACGTGACGCTCACCCAGCCGCTGACCGGCCCGCGCAACCGGTGGATCACCCGCGCGACGCTGACGTTCGACGGCGGCTCGCCCGTCACCGTCGACATGTCGCCGTCGTCGCGGACCCAGGCCGGTCAGGTCGTCAGCTTTCCGTCCCGCACGTTCCGCACGCTGCGCATCCAGGTCGACGCGACGAACTACGGCCGCCAGCGCAGCTACGACAACGTCTCCGCCGTAGGCTTCGCCGAGGTGGGGATCCCCGGCGCGAACGGCCAGCCGGTGAAGGCCGACGAGGTGCTGCGGATGCCCAGCGACACCCTCAACGCGGCCGGGGCGTCCTCGTTGGAGCACCGGCTCGCGCTGCAGATGTCGCGGGACCGGGCCAACCCCGCGGAACCGTTCAAGCAGGACACCGAGGACGTGATCAGCCGGTCCTTCGACCTGCCGACGGCCCGGACGTTCGCACTGACCGGCACCGCCCGGATCTCCGCATACGCCGACGACGACGCCATCGACCGCCTGCTCGGCCGCCCGGCGACGCTGCCGGTGGTCACCTCGTCCGGCCGGCTGCCCGGCTCGATCGTCGACCGCTCGTCCAGCGCGTTCGACGGCGACCAGGCAACGGCCTGGAGCCCCGGCATCGGCACCCAGACCGGCGCCTGGATCCAGGTCGCCTCGCCGACGCCCGTCACGGCCTCGGCGGTGACGATGTCGCTGGTCGCGGACGGCCGGCACTCGGTGCCGACCAGGATCGGCCTGGTCGTCGACGGCCGCCGGGTGGCCTCGGTCGCCGTCCCGCGGATCGACGACACCGCGCAGCGCGGCGGCACCCGGCAGGTCACCCTCGCCTTCCCTGCCGTCACCGGCAGCACCTGGCAGTTCGTCGTCGACGACGCCAGGACGGTCAAGAGCATCGACCCGATCAGCCGCGAGCCGCTGGCGATGCCGGTGGGCATCGCCGAGATCGGCCTGCCCGGTCTCCCCGGCGGCGCCACCGACGCCACCGCCGGGCAGGCGGCGGCCCAACTGCCGTCGCAGCTGCCGGGGACCTGCCGGTATGACCTGCTCAGTATCGACGGGCAGCCGGTCGGCCTGCGCATCGACGGATCCACGGCGGACGCCGTCGATCGGTTCGGCCTGCGCGTGTCGACGTGCGGCGGGGCGATCACGCTCGGCCCGGGGGAGCATCTCGTCCGCACCGGCAACGGAGCCAGCCTCGGCTTCGACCTCGACCGGCTGCTGTTCGCCTCGGACGCGGGCGGCGGCCCCTGGCTGGGCGCGGGCGACACCGGCGCCCAAGCCGGGGCGACCCAGCCGATGTCGGCCACTCCCACCTCGGCCACTCCCACCTCGGCCACTCCCACCTCGGCCAGTCCCACCTCGGCCAGTCCCACCTCGGCCAGTCCGGTGGCGCCGGACGAGACCCGGCCGCAGGTCAACATCCAGTCGTCGTCGGCGACGTCGTTCACCGCCCGGGTGACGGGCGCGAAGCCGGGCACGCCGTTCTGGCTGGTCCTCGGTGAGAGCCTGTCCCGTGGCTGGAAGGCGACGGTCAACGGCACGGACGCGGGCGCTCCCCGGCTGATCGACGGCTATGCCAACGGCTGGCGGGTCACCCCGACAGCCACCGCGTTCACCGTGACCCTGGCCTGGACGCCCCAGCAGATCGTCCGGTACAGCCTCGTGCTCTCCGCGGTCTCGGTGCTCTTCTTCCTGGCACTGGTCGTTCTGATCACCCGCCGGTCCAGCCGGCGACGACCCGGCGGCGGCCCGTCCGGCGCGCCCGCATACGCGGACCTGCCGACCGTCGAGCCGTGGCGTCTCCAGCCGGCGACGGCGACGGACACGCGCACGACGGTGGCCGCGGCGGTGGGGGCTGGCCTGCTCTCCTGGGCCCTGGTCTCGCTGACCGGGGGCATCGTCGTGGCCTGCGCGACCGCGATCGCCCTCCTGGCCCCGCGGGGCCGCTGGATCACCCGGGCGGCGCCGGCGCTCTGTCTGGTGGTCAGCGCCCTGTACGTGCTGGAGGTGCAGGACCGCCACGCGCTGCCGACGAACGGCGACTGGGTGGCGGCGTTCGGCAAGGTCGCGACGCTGTCCTGGCTGACGGTGCTGCTGCTCGCCGCCGACCAGCTGGTGGTCGTGCTCCAGGGCCGACGTCGACACCCGCGCGGCGACGAGGTGCAGGGCCAGGGTCTGGATCCTCTCGCCTCGGGGAGGCAGATCACGGGCTAGCCAGGTTGCGTTGACGAGGCTCGCCGATGTGACGGCTCGGGGGTAGCCGTGGCGGCTCGGGCGCCTTTCTGCGACTCTGTTGCAGGAGCACTGGTATCCCGACAGGACCCCGGGGGCAGGCCATGATCACACCGGTCGCCGCCGAGCCCCGCCCCGTTGGTCGGCGGGCCCGGCTGAACAGGGCACTCGACCGGCGGGAGTGGATGTCGCTCGGTGCCATGACCGCGGTCGTCCTCGGCCTGCATGTGATCGGCTGGCTGGTGCTGACCGTCGTCGTCGCTCCGCACCACTACCGGCTCGGCGCGGACGGGCAGGTGTACGGCCTCGGTCTCGGTGTCACCGCCTACACCCTGGGCCTGCGGCATGCGTTCGACGCGGACCACATCGCCGCGATCGACAACACCACGCGAAAACTCATGGCGGACGGCCGCCGGCCGCTGTCGGTGGGATTCTTCTTCTCCCTCGGTCATTCCACCGTCGTGTTCGCGATGGCGGTGCTGTTCGGCGCCGGAGTGCGTTCTCTCGCCGGGCAGGTCGAGGACGGGGGGTCGACCCTGCACGACGTTACCGGCTGGGTCGGCACGCTCGTGTCCGGCGGCTTCCTGTATCTGATCGCGGCGATCAATTTCACGGTGCTTCTCGGGATCGTGGCGGTCGTCCGGGAGATGCGCCGCGGGCTCGCGGACGAGTCGGCGCTCGAGGCCCGGCTTGATTCCCGCGGCCTGCTGAGCCGCCTGCTGGGGCGCGCCACCAGGGCGATCACCCGGCCGTGGCAGATGTATCCGCTGGGCATGTTGTTCGGGCTCGGCTTCGACACGGCGACCGAGGTGGCGCTGCTGTTCCTCGCCACGGGCGCCGCCGGGGGCGGGCTCCCCTGGTATGCGATTCTCGTGCTGCCGGTCCTGTTCGCCGCAGGCATGAGCCTGTTGGACACGATCGACGGGTCGTTCATGAACTTCGCCTATGGCTGGGCGTTCGCACGACCGGTCCGCAAGGCGTATTACAACCTCACGATCACTGGCCTGTCGGTGGCGGTCGCGTTTCTCGTCGGGACCACGGAGCTGCTCGGCATCCTCGTCGACAAGGCCCATCTGCGCGGGCCGGTCTGGGACTGGATCGCCGAGGTGGACCTGGGCACCGTCGGCTACGCCGCCGTTGGGCTGTTCGTCCTCACCTGGGCGGTGTCGCTGCTGGTGTGGAGGTTCGGTCGCATCGAGGAGCGGTGGGCGCCGCGGAGCTTCGCCGGGGACGGTAGTGCCTGTTCCAGAACACCCAGTCCGCGGCGCGGTACGCGCAGCTCTGGTAACGATCACCTTCGGTAGGGCCAGGCCCTGGTCGTCGCGTGCTCCTGGCGACCGGGGCCGGTCCGCCTTCCACCTCCCGGTCAGGCAGCCGTGGTGCCGGGCGCGTGGGTGCCGGGTACGTGGGTGCCGAGTCCGGCGGTCGGAGGGGTGGGTGGGTCGACGAGCAGGGCGAGCAGCCGGTCCAACTCTCGCTCGGCGTCGTCGGTGAGGCCGGTGTGCACGGGCGAGGTCTGCACGACGGTGCTACGCGGCGCGGTCAGCCAGCGGAACCGCTCCCCCGGGCCGGTCTGCCCCGCCGGACCGGCCGACGCGCCCCCGTGGCAGACCGCGGCGAAGGCTGCGAGGCACGCGAGGACGGCATCCGCGTCAAGGTAGGGGTCGAGCGCCCAGAGGCGGGACGCGTCGAACCGGCAGCGCAGGTCAAGGTAGCGGCTGCGCTGGCAGTACAGGACGACGCCGACGTTCGCGAACTCGCCGCGCTCCACCCGGGGCACCACCCGGATCACCGCATACTCGAACAGCTCACGCATCGCCGCCCCCTGCCGCGGTCGCGCGACCTCCGGTGCGCAGCCAGTCGCCGGAGCGCAGCCAGTCGGGGCGCCGTGACCGCGCCGCCCCGCGGTCGTCGCCGGGACGCCCCCCAGCCCGGGTCTCCGGGTCCGGGGACGCCGTCGTGACGTCGGCGAGTGCCGCGACGGCGGCGTCGCGCCAGGGTGCCCGGCCTGCCACCCGCGCGGACAGCCAGTCGGCGTAACGGGCCCGAGACACGTCCAGCCAGGCGTCCGGCACCCGGTCGAGCACCGCCGCCAGCAGCCCGGCGTCGATCTGGCCCGCCAGCGCCGCGTCAGCGTCAGCGAAGGTGCCCGCGGCGGCCGCCACCGATGGGAGCAGCACGTGATCGGCGATCCCGGGCAGCGCCCGCGCGACGGCCCCGTCCGCACTCGACCAGTCATGATGCGGGTAAAGGGCGGCACCATGGTCGATCAGCCACAGCTGCCCGCCCCAGACCAGCAGGTTCGGATTGCGCCAGGAGCGATCGACGTTCAGGGTCAGCGCGTCCAGCCAGAGCACGCGCGCGGCGGTCTCCGCGGGAATCTCGGTGGCCAGCGGATCGAAGGTGATCGAACCGGGCAGGTAGTCCATGCCGAGGTTGAGCCCGGCGCTGCCGCGCAGCAGGTCCTGGACCTCCTGGTCGGGCTCGGTGCGCCCGAGCTGCGGATCGACCTCGACGAGGACGAGCTCAGGAACGGCGAGGCCCAGCTCACGCGCCAGCTCCCCGACGATCACCTCGGCCACCAGCGCCTTGACGCCCTGCCCCGCCCCGCGGAACTTCACCACCCAGGTGCCGAGATCATCACCCTCCATGAGCCCCGGCAGGCTGCCGCCTTCCCGCAGCGGTGTCGCGTACCGCACCGCCGTCACATGTCGCAACACCCCGCCAGTCTGCCCGAGTCCCCGCCGGCGGCACGCTCCGAGGTGCGCCCGGCCACGAGCACGAGCGGGGCGACCCGAGCCGGAGCCCTCCCCGCCGTGGCAGACCCGCCCGGGGCAGACCCGCTCACGGCGGTCCCGCTCACGGCGGTCCCGTTCAGGGCGGCGGGCGGGCAGGGGGATGCGGCGACGGTGTGCAGCCAGATGTCGGTGCGGTGCCCGGCGGCAAGCCCCACCCGGGCGCGGCGGAAGTCCTGGCCGCGCAGCTGCGGATAGTCGTGTTCGACCACGTCGTCGTAGAGCTCCGCGGACACGGCCACGGCCAGGTCGGCGCCCGGGCGCCGGAGGAGCTCGGCCCGCAGCGCGGCGCAGTCCCGCAGGGCGGTGACCTTCAGGACGGCTCGCCCGGAGAACCCGTGATCGTCCAGACAGGTGATCCCCTGGTGCAGGGCGATGCGAAGCCGCAGCCGCTCCGACTGCCGCGCACCGGCATTGCGCCCGGCGAGGATCGTGCGGATCTCGCCGACGAACGCGGCGACGAAGCGCCCCTCGTCGATTCCGGGCGGGAGTAACGCGAGTTCTCCGCCGTCTGACCGCATCCAGTATGCCCGGTCCAGTTCACCGAGCCGACGTGCCCGTTCGACGACGGCCTCGAGATCCCGGGCCCAACGGTGCGGTCGCGACACACCGGGAGCGGCGTCCCGAAATCCCTCCTGCGCCATTGCGATGCAAATCCGCCGGATTCCCGGTGGTCTGTCACTCACGCCAAACCTCCGCGATCGTGGGCCACGGGGTTTCAGTGTCATGACAGGCCGGGGCGGACACCTCGTATTCTCACGGGTTCGCCGCCTGCCGCAGCGCCTCGAGGTCCTGAATCACGATGGTGCGGTAGCCAGTGTCGAGCACGCCGCGGTGACGCAGGTCCCGCAGCGCCTTGTGCACCGTCGGCTCGGCGGCGCCGACCAGCGCGGCGAGCTCGGGCTGGGTCAGGGCGACGCCGACGTGCCGCCGCCCGTCCGGCGTCAGTCCGCCGTAGGCGCGCTCCAGCTCCAGGATGACCCGGGCGAGACGCACCGCCACCGAGCAGCCGCCGAACTCGACCCGCCGCCGCGTCGCCGACCGCAGTTTCGCCCCGATCGTGCTGCTCACCACCTGGTGCACATCGGGCTGGCGATGCAGGAAGGCGACGAACGCGTCCGCCGCGACGACCTTGGCGAGCACCGCCCCGGCCGCGGTCACCGTCGCCGAGCGGGGTTCGGCGTCGAGCCCGGCGAGCTCCCCGATGAGGTCACCGCCGTGACGGATGGCCAGCAGGGCGAATCCACCGTTCTCCGTGGTCGCGGTGACCTTGACCCAGCCGCTCAGCAGGAGGACGACGAACGTCGTCCCGTCGCCCTCCCGCATGAGGATCTCTTCGCTGGCGTACTCACGATAGGTGCCGAGCCGGAGGATATCCGCCCGGCAGCTCTCCGGGACGCGGCCGAGAACACTCCCCGCGGGCCATTGCATACGCCCTCCCGGCCGTGATCCGCGGTCGGATCCGCTGGCCGGCCCGGTTTCCTGCCACACGGCGCCCTCCCCCACCATCATTGTCAGGACACGAAACCAGCATACTGGCCTGATTATGGACGCCAAGCCATTCCGGATACCTTCCATGCCGATTGTCTGACGTCTGACGTCTGACGCGGAGGGGCGGGTCACGGGGCTGGCGCCGCGATACGGCGCGGTCCTGCGGGTCAGGCCCGGTCAACGCCGGGTCAGGCCGGGTCAGGCCGGGTCAGGCCGGGCGGTGGGGCATGAGGGCGCCCTCCGGGATCACGCCGAGGCGCCCGGCCTGGTAGTCCTCGACCGCCTGGACCAGCTCCGCGCGCGTGTTCATGACGAACGGCCCGTACGCCTCGACGTGCTCGCGGATCGGGCGCCCACCCAGCAGCAGAACCTCGAGTTGCCCGGTTCCGGCCGTGGTGTCCTGCCGCGCGTCCGCCGCGACGGTCACCAGGTCACCGGCGCCGAACACGGCCAGCTGCCCGGTCTGGACGGCGGTCGCCGCCGGTCCCACCGTCCCCCGGCCCGCGAGGACGTAGGCCAGGGCGTTGAACTCCGCCTTCCACGGCACGTGCACGGTCGCGCCGGGGCTCACCGTCACGTGCACGACGGAGATCGGCGTGTGCGTCGATCCCGGTCCCCAGTGGTCGCCGACCTCCCCGGCGATGACCCGCAGCAGCGCGCCGCCGTCCGGCGAGGCGACGAGCTCCACCTGGCCGGCCTCGAGGTTCTGGTAGCGCGGCGGGGTGAACTTGTCGGCCGCCGGCAGGTTCACCCACAGCTGGATGCCATGAAACAGCCCGCCACGCACCACCAGCTCCTCCGGCGGCGTCTCGATGTGCAGGATCCCCGCTCCCGCCGTCATCCACTGGGTGGCACCGTCGGTGATGAGCCCGCCGCCGCCGTGCGAGTCCTGGTGCTGGAAGGTGCCGTCGATCATGTAGGTGACGGTCTCAAAGCCGCGGTGCGGATGCCACGGGGTGCCCTTGGGCTCCCCGGGCCCGTAGTCGACGGCGCCCATCTGGTCCATGTGGATAAACGGGTCGAGGTCGGGCAGGCGCACGCCGGCGAACGCCCGCCGGACCGGGAAGCCCTCGCCCTCGACGCCGCTCGGCGCGGTCGTGATCGACCGGACCGGCCGGTCGACGGCGCCGAGCGCCGCCTCGGCGAGCCTCGGCAGGTGGACGGTATCGGCGGTGACGGCGGGCATGTCGTCCTCCTGGCTGGGTGCTCGACCGACCGGGCCGGCCGATTGATTGCTTGTGCAACTATCCGTGGGCTGAAACGAGAGCGCCCTGACGATTCTTCCCACCGCCACGAAGGGCAGCGCACATGCCGCACGGCGGCACGGCCGAGCGGGATGCGGGGCGTGGGCGCCCGCTGCGGGGGTAGCCCCGCCTGAGGCGTACCTCGAGCCGACGGGACGCGAGGCGACAATGGGGAGCAGGTGAAGGGGCGATGAAGGGGTTGACCTGGCAGGGCCGGCGGGACGTCCGGGTCGAGGAGGTGCCCGACCCCCGGGTAATCGAGCCTACGGACGCGGTCATCCGCGTGACCTCCACCGCGATCTGCGGCTCGGACCTGCACCTCTACGAGGTCCTCGGGATGTTCCTGCGGCCCGGGGACATCCTCGGCCACGAGCCGATGGGCGTCGTCGAGGAGGTGGGGCCGGAGGTGACGAACCTGCGGGTCGGCGACCGGGTGGTGGTGCCGTTCACCATCTCCTGCGGCCACTGCTGGATGTGCGAGCGCCAGCTGTACGCGCAGTGCGAGACCACCCAGGTCCGGGGTACCGGCAAGGGCGCCGCGCTGTTCGGCTACACCGCGCTCTACGGCGCGGTCCCCGGCGGGCAGGCCGAGTACCTGCGGGTTCCGCAGGCCCAGTTCGGACCGCTGAAGGTCCCCCCGGGCCCGCCCGACGAGCGGTTCCTCTACCTGTCCGACATCCTGCCGACCGCCTGGCAGGCCGTCGCCTACGCCGACGTTCCCGACGGCGGGACGCTGGCCGTTCTCGGTCTCGGCCCGGTCGGCCAGATGTGCGTGCGGCTCGCCCCGCATGTCGGCGCGGGCGGTGTCCGGGCCGGCACACCTCGCGACGTGCGGGTGATCGGCGTGGACCGCGTCCGCAGCCGGCTGAACCTGGCCGCGCAGCACGGCGCGGACGTCCTGGACCTGGACGATCCCGGCGACATCACCGCCCGTCTGCTCGGGCTCACCGACGGGCGCGGGCCGGACGCCGTGGTGGACGCGGTCGGCATGGAGGCGCACGGTGCCCCGGTCGGGAAGGCCGCCCAGACCGCCGTCGGCTGGCTGCCGGACTCACTCGCCCGGCCGCTGACGGAGCGCTACGGCATCGACCGGCTGACCGCGCTGCACACCGCGATCCGGGCCGTGCGCCGCGGCGGCACGGTGTCGCTGTCCGGCGTGTACGGCGGCGAGGTCGATCCGATGCCGATGATGGACCTGTTCGACAAGGGGGTGCAGCTGCGGATGGGCCAGGCCCACGTCCGCCGCTGGACCGACCAGATCCTCCCGCTGCTGGCCGACGACGACGTCCTCGGCGTGGAGGGCTTCGCCACCCATCGCCTCCCGCTCACCGAGGCACCCCACGGCTACGAGATCTTCCAGAAGAAGGAGGACGACTGCGTCAAGGTCGTCCTGAAGCCGTAGCGGCGTCCTGAAGCCGTGATCCCGGCCGGAGGCTGCCCCGCGCCGCTCCGGACCGCTCAGATGGTCTCCCGGTTCTCGCTCCGGGAGACCGGGCTGGTGCTCCCGTCCGTGGCCTGGGAGCTCGGGCCACCGTCCCGGAGGCGTCGCGGCCAGGCGCGGGTGTCACGCGGCTCGGCGTAGGGCTCGACGTCGGAGGGCAGACCACCGGCGACAGCGCGTTGCCGAGCGATCTCGGCGTCGAACTCCAGGCCGAGCAGGATCGCCAGGTTGGACAGCCACAGCCAGACCAGGAAGATGATGACGCCGGCCAGCGCACCGTAGGTCTTGTTGTAGGAGCCGAAGTTGGCCACATACAGCGCGAACCCCGCGGAGGCGGCGAGCCAGACCACCACGGCGAGGACGCTGCCCGGGGTCAGCCAGCGCAGGCCCCGCACGCGGACGTTGGGCGCCGACCAGTACAGCAGCGCGATCATGACGATCACGAGCAGCACGAGTACCGGCCATTTCCCGTAGGACCACGCCGTCAGCGCCGTGTGGCCGAGGCCGATGGCCCTCCCCACCTGCTCGGCGAGCCCCCCGGAGAACACCACGATGACCGCGCTCGCCGCCAGCAGCACCATGAGCAGGACCGTGACGGCCAGGCGCAGTGGCAGGATCTTCCAGACCGGCCGGCCCTCGGGCATGTCGTAGACGACGTTGGCGGCGCGGATGAACGCCGCGATGTAGCCGGAGGCCGACCACAGCGCCCCGGCCAGGCCGACGATGGCGAGCACGCTTCCGGTTCCGGCGGAGTCGCGGATCCCGTTGACCGCGTCCCGCAGGATGTCCTGGGCCGAGCCCGGGGTGATCTGTTCCAGGTTGGTCAGGATGCTGTCGGTCGCGGACCTGCCGACGACACCCAGGAGCGAGACCAGGACCAGCAGCGCGGGGAAGATCGACAGCACGGCGTAGTACGTGAGCGCCGCGGCCCGGTCCGGCAGCTCGTCCTCCTGGAACTCCCTGACCGTGCGCCGCAGGATGGTGAACCACGAGCGGGGCCGCAGCTGGGTCGGATGAGCCGGCTCCGCATCGAGGACCGTCCGGTCCGGACCGGCGTCCCGCGCCGGCACCTCCTGCCGCCGACGCCGCTTCCCGATCACGCCCATGGCGGATGCATAACCGCCCTGGCGTCAGCAAACCCTCATGTCAGGGCCGGTTCATGCCATTCAGGCTGGTCCTGGCATGTATTGGGCCATCCCGGCATGATCATATCGCCCTCGCGACGAAGGTGAGACCATCGCGACCCGTTGGGCCAGCCTGATGGAACAAGGCCGTTCTCTGGGGTGGGTGACGGGACTTGAACCCGCGGCCACCGGGACCACAACCCGGTGCTCTACCAGCTGAGCTACACCCACCGCGACCGATATCCGCACCTGGCGAGCGGGCCCGGGACGAACCGGGAGCCTGACCTGGCTACCGACGCGAATCCCGGAGGTGCCGCCTGGGGCGTCCTACCGAGCGAAGCCATCGTACCGGGCGATGTCCCTGCGCGGGCAAGGGGGTTGCCGGTGATGTAGACGTCACGTTGCGTTGGGGCTCGCGGTGGCGCTCGGGGGCTCGGCGGTCAGGGGCTCGGCGGTCCGGGCCGCGCGGGTGGTGGCCTGGGCGTCGGTCTGGGCGTCGGTCTGGGCACGGACGGCGGCGGCGATGGCGCGGGCCTGCTCGGTGCCAGGGCCGGGCGGGGGGACGAACAGTGCCTGGCGGTAGTACCGCAGCTCCTCGATGCTTTCCTGGATGTCCGCGAGGGCGCGATGGCCGCCGCGCTTCACCGGTGCGGCATAGTACGTGCGCACGTACCAACGACGGGCGAGTTCCTTGATCGAGGAGACGTCGATCATGCGGTAGTGCAGGTGCGCGTCCAGCGATGGCATGTAGCGGGCGAGGAACGTGCGGTCGGTGGCGATCGAGTTGCCACACAGCGGCGCCTTGCGCACCTCGGGCACCCGCGCGCGGACGTAATCCAGGACGATCTTCTCGGCCTCGGAGAGGGACAGTGTGGCGGCCCGGACGGCGGCGGTCAGGCCGGACGTCTCGTGCATTTCGCGGACGACGGGGACCATCGCGTCCAGTGCCTCGTCCGGGGCTGAGATCACGAGGTCGACACCCTCGTCGAGCAGATTCAGCTCACTGTCCGTGACGAGGCACGCCACTTCAAGCAGCAGATCCGACGCGGGATCCAGGCCCGTCATCTCGCAGTCGATCCACACCAGACGATCCATCCCGCTGACACTAGGGTCTGCGGCGCGCATCGTCACGCGCACCCCCGCCTGGGACGTGGGAATGCCCCCCCGAGAGGGGACGATCATCAACGATCCGGACTCAAGGTATTACGCACCGTGAACGATACGGAGATCGAACTGCTGGCGGCCCCGGTCGGAATGGCGGTGAGGGTGTACAGACCGTTCGGTACCTCGGTGGTCTGCCACCCCTGCCCGCCGACCGAGGGCGCGAAGGTGTAGGGCGGTCGGCTCAGACTTGCCTGCCAGGGCGGGATGGGACCGTTGAGCACGAACTCGAGTGCGCCGCCGTAGTGGGCGGAGGCGACCACCCTTATCAGGCGGAAGCCTGCGAGGATCTCGCCCTCGCGGACGCCGTCGAAGCTGAGGCCTTCCACATTGGGCGCCGCCGTCACCGGGAACTCCAGCAGGCCCTGCAGCCCCTGCACCCCCTGAGGCACCGTGGTGGACGACAGCTGCGACCGGCGGCCGGGCTGGTCGCCCTTGTCGTACCCGAAGACCAGGACGGGCATGAGAATCAGCGCCGCTGAGAACAGCGCCAGACCAACCCACCCGCGTCTGAGGGCATCCATCGCACTCGGTCCCTTCGCCGCGCCGGCACTGGGATCCAATCACTCTAACGGGTCGATGTGTGACCGCCTTCACCGGGCTCACAGGCACTCCCGCTGCCGGCAGCCCGACCCTGGCCTGGGCAAGGACCCGTGGTCAGCGTGTTCGGCGGCGGCGCCTGCCCGGTGGCCGGCTCGGCAGGTGTGCGGGGCCGCGGTTGTCGCGCGGTCGTTGATGCACCCCTCGTCGACTGAGCCCCAGGATGCGCTGCTGCGCGATGCGCTCCTGCCGAAGACAGCGGCCACGATCCACGCCCCGACCGTAGCCGTGATCCGCGTCTCGTGCGCCCCCGTCACAAGCTGTTTACCTCCTCCACGGCGTGTCGCTTGCCGGCGGTACCCGGACGCATCCGGCCACCGCCCGTCCGCGGTCGGCGTCCGCCCAGCTCCGGGCCTCGCCCGGCAGGGCCGGGCCGGCGCTGTGTGCGCGCCGGCCCAGCCCATGGGTGGGGTGGTTCAGGCGGCCAGGGCCGTGGGGGCTCTCCCGGCGGCATGGGCGGCCTCGAAGGCGGGTTCCAGCGCCAGGTCGAGCACCTCGCGGACGTCGGTCACCAGGTGGACGGTGAGCGCCTCCCTGACCGCCGCCGGGACGTCATCCAGGTCCGGCCCGTTACGCTGCGGCAGCAGGACCGTGGTGACCCCGGCGCGGTGGGCCGCGAGCAGCTTCTGCTTCACCCCGCCAATCGGCAGCACGCGCCCGGTGAGCGAGACCTCGCCGGTCATCGCCACATCCGCACGCACCGGACGGCCGGACAGCAGCGACGCGAGGGCTGTCGTCATCGTCACCCCGGCGCTCGGGCCGTCCTTCGGCACCGCCCCGGCGGGCACGTGCACGTGGACACCCCGATCGGCCAGATCGCCGACGGGCAGCTCGAGCTCCACACCGTGCGAGCGCAGGTAGGACAGCGCGATCTGCGCCGACTCCTTCATCACGTCACCGAGCTGGCCGGTGAGGGTGATGCCCGCGCCGCCCGTCTCCGGGTCGGCGAGGGACGCCTCGACGAACAGCACGTCACCACCGGCTCCGGTGACGGCCAGGCCGGTCGCCACGCCGGGCAGGGCGGTGCGTTCCGCCGACTCCGGGGTGTGCCGGGGACGGCCGAGGTAGCCCGCGAGGTCGCCCACGCCGACCTCGACCGGCAGCGTCGCCTCCCCGAGCGCCACCCGGGCCACGATCCTGCGCAGCAGCCGGGCGATGGACCGCTCCAGGTCACGAACCCCGGCCTCACGGGTGTACTCCCCCGCGAGCGCCCGCAGCACCTCGTCGGCGACGGTGACGTCACCGACCGCGAGACCAGCCCGGTCGAGCTGGCGACGCAGCAGATGGTCGCGGGCGATGACGACCTTCTCCTCCTCGGTGTAGCCATCGAGCCGGATGATCTCCATCCGGTCGAGCAGCGGCGCCGGGACCGCCTCCAGCACATTGGCGGTCGCCAGGAACAGCACATCGGACAGGTCGAGCTCGACCTCCAGGTAGTGATCCCGGAAGGTGTGGTTCTGCTCGGGGTCGAGCACCTCGAGCAGCGCGGCGGTCGGGTCGCCGCGGTAGTCAGCGCCGAGCTTGTCGACCTCGTCCAGCAGGACCACCGGGTTCATCGACCCGGCCTCGCGGATCGCCCGGACGATGCGCCCGGGCAGCGCGCCCACGTAGGTGCGCCGATGCCCGCGGATCTCCGCCTCGTCCCGCACACCGCCGAGGGCCACCCGGACGAACGAGCGCCCCATCGCCCGCGCGATCGACTCCCCCAGCGAGGTCTTGCCGACGCCGGGCGGCCCGGCGAGGGCCAACACGGCGCCGCCCCGCCGACCGCCGACGACGCCCAGACCCGCGTCCGCACGGCGGCGGCGCACCGCCAGGTGCTCGATCACCCGATCCTTGACGTCATCCAACCCGGCATGATCGGCATCGAGGACGGCCCGCGCCGCGGCGATGTCGTAGGTGTCCTGCGCTCGGACGTTCCAGGGCAGGTCGAGGACGGTGTCGAGCCAGGTGCGGATCCAGCCGCCCTCCGGCGACGACTCCGCCGTGCGCTCCAGCTTCTCCACCTCCTTGACGGCGGCGGCGCGCACCTTCTCTGGCAGGTCAGCGGCCTCGACGCGGGCGCGGTAGGCCGCGGGCTCGGAGCCCCCGGCACCTTCGGCGCCCGCCCCGGCCCCGTCCAGCTCGGCCAGCTCCTTGCGGACGGCCTCGAGCTGGCGGCGCAGCAGGAACTCGCGCTGCTGGCGATCCATACCCTCCTGGACATCCCGCCGGATCGTCTCGGCGACATCGAGCTCGGCGAGATGCTCCCGGGTCCAGCCCACCAGACGCTCCAGCCTGGCACCGACGGCCGCGGTGGCGAGCAGCTCGATCTTCTGCGCGGCGGTCAGGTAGGCGGCATAGCCAGCCGTGTCGGCAAGGTCACCGAAATCGGTGATCGCGGACACGGAGTCGACGACCTGCCAGGCACCACGCTGCCGCAGCAGCTCCGTGACGAGCGCGCGGTATTCCTTGGCCAGGCTCTCGACCCGCTCGGCATCCGCTTCCACGGCCCGCGCCACCTCGACGGCCTCGGCCCACTGGACGCCGGCCACCGCACCATCCGCGACCGTGTCGCCGCTCCTGGCCGTGCCGCCCTCACCGGCCGCACCCGCGCCGCCGGCCGAGCCGATGCCAGTAGCCGTACCGACACCCGGCCTCGCACCGACAGGCCCGGCACCGACAGGCCCCTCCGCGCCTGCGGGCGTGGACCGGACCGCCACGATGCGGGCGCGCGCCGTGCCGCGCACTACCGCCGCCGAGCCGCCCCGCGGCAGCCGGCCGATCTGCTCGATGACGCCGATCGCGGCGACCTCGGCGAGCTGCCCCTCGACGCGTGGCACGAGCAGCACCTCGGCGGCGGCCGTCCTGCTGGAGATCCCCGGAGCCCGGGCGTCGGACGTGCCTGGCGTACCGCCCGCACGGGCGGCGTCCACCGCGGCGCGGGTCTCATCATCGGACAGGTCGAGGGACACCACCATGCCGGGCAGCACGACAGCATCGTCAAGCGGCAGGACGGGCAACACCCGGGTCTGTGCCATGCGGTCCACCCTCACGTGAGGAAGTTGAGTCACTCGCACTGAAGTCATCTCAGCCTACACTTGTTCCCCAACCTGATCGCTCCTGGCGAACAGGCTCCGGCCAACGGCCCGGGAGGGCATGCCGACCGGGAGTCCACGCCGGCGAGTCGACCATCCAGGCACGCATCACCACCGATTGCGCACGCGGAGCGACGAAAATCACGCCTGGGGCCGAAGCCGGGATCATGCTGAGGGGTGGGCACGGTCCGCGCCTCACAACCGTGCCTGTCCCTCGGCACCATGCCGAAGCGCGCCCGCGTCCGACGAAGAGGCCCTACGGTCGGACCGCCCGCGGACGGAGAGGGCCCGCGGACGAAGAAGGTCCGCAGGCCACGAGGGCCCGCAGGCAGGGAACGTCCGCGGGCAGAGAGGAGGACGCGGGCGGGTCAGGCGCCCCGGGCAGGGGCGCGACCGTGAACCGGAGCGCCCGAGGTCACTCGATGTCGAACAGACCCTGCCGGACGGCGTACATCACGGCTTCCATCCGGGAATGGAGCTGCAACTTGTCGAGAATGTTCCGCACGTGGTTCTTCACGGTGTTCTCGCTGATGAACAGTTTACGGGCGATCTCGCGGTTGGCCCGGCCCTCCGCGACCAGCTTGAGCACCTCGAGCTCGCGCGCGGTCAGGTGGGGAGCGTGCACGCGAGGGCGATCCTCCGTGCCGCGCGCCATCGTCGCGAACTCGACCATCAGCTTCGAGGCCATCGACGGGCTGATGAGGCTCTGCCCGTTGTGCACCGCACGGACGGCGTCGGCGACCTCGTGCGGCGGAATGGACTTGAGCAGATAGCCGACCGCGCCGGCCTTGATCGCTTCGAACAGGTCGGACTCCTCGTCCGACACGGTCAGCATGACGATCCGGGTGCGGGGCACCGCGCGGCGGATCGCGCCGGCCGCGGCAATGCCGTCCCGGCCGGGCATGCGCACGTCCATGAGCACGATGTCCGGCAGTGTGCCGGAAGCGAGCGCGAGGGCCTCCTGGCCGTCGCCGGCCTGACCGACGACGCTGATGTCGTCCTCGATCTCCAGCACGGTCTGCAGCCCCTGAAGGAACAGCTCATGATCGTCTACCACGAGGACCCGGATCGGCGCGGAGCCCTCGATGGTGTCGGCTTCAGCGGCCGACGGCGGCACGACACTGGCCGTCATCACTCACCCGGGAATCAGGGTCGAATCGTCCGGGCGACGACGCGGACGGGAACGAAAGCTGCTTCGGACACCGTTCCACTCTACGTGATGAAGTACATACCCGAGGTCGTGACAGCGCCCGAGCGACGGCGGCGTCTCCCCCATTTAACGCATCCGACATGCCGGAAATAGTACGCGGCAGACCGGTCCCTGCCACCCCGTATCGCCGGCCTGGTCGCGTTCGCGGCACCGGAACGGCAGCGGTTTCGGCCGATCAGAAGCCTCCAATGTCACCCGGGGCCCACATCCGACCAGCACCCCGTGGATCACCGCAAACCGGACAGGCAGGATCCGCATCGCCTTTGTGCGGCGGTTCGCCAATGACCAGCAGTCATTAGGGCGACGAGGGGATCCACGGGACATCCAAATACCGGATGCGAGGTTCGCACCTCGCGACTGGTGGCGCGATCGTCAGCCACCCGTCAATCTCAACGGTATGACCGCGCCCACCAGTACCCCCCGACCCCGACTCCACATCAAGCCGGGTACGTCCTGGTCCGAAGCGTTCAACCGGTGCCGTGAGATCGCCCCGGAGGCGTTTGACGAGGACGGCCGCCTCCGCAATCTCTGGGGAGGTCAATGGCGCCGCAGCGGCACTCCCCTCCACAGCCTGTCCGCCGTCGACGGCACACCGATCTCCGGGCCGCCGATGATAGAGCAGGACGAGGCCCGCGAGGCGATTCGGGCCGCCCTTGATGACCACAAGGAGTGGCGCGACGTCGCCCTGAGTGAACGGAAGGTGCGGGTCCGTGCGGCGGTAGACGCCATGGACGCGCACCGCGAGCTGCTCGCCCTCCTGCTCGTCTGGGAGATCGGCAAGCCGTGGCGGCTCGCCCTCACCGACGTCGACCGCGCCCTGGACGGCGTCCGCTGGTACCTCGACGGCATCGACACCATGATCGACGGTCGCGGCCCGCTGCCCGGCCCGGTCAGCAACATCGCGAGCTGGAACTATCCGATGAGCGTGCTGATGCACGCCATGCTCGTCCAGATGCTCGCCGGCAACGGCGCCATCGCCAAGACCCCGACCGACGGCGGCGCCGCCTGCCTGACGCTCGCCAGCGCCCTCGCCCGCCGCGAGGGCCTGCCCATCTCGCTCGTGTCCGGCTCGGGCTCCCGCCTGTCGAGCGCCCTGGTGCGCGCGCCGGAGATCGGCTGCCTCGCGTTCGTCGGCGGGCGGTCGGCGGGTGGTCAGGTCGCGGCCGCGCTGGTCGACACCGGCAAGCGGCATTTCCTCGAGCAGGAGGGCCTCAACGCCTGGGGAATCTGGGATTTCTCCCAGTGGGACGTGCTCGCCGCCCATCTGAAGAAGGGTTTCGAATACGGCAAGCAGCGGTGCACCGCTTATCCCCGCTATGTCGTCCAGCGCCAGCTGTTCGACCAGTTCCTCGAGATGTACCTGCCGGTGATCTCGTCGGTGCGGTTCGGCCACCCGCTGGCCGTCGAGGCGGACGATGACCCGCTGCCCGAGCTGGACTACGGCCCGGTCATCACCGCCGACAAGGCGACGGAGCTGGCGGCGAAGGTGGACGAGGCGATCGCGAAGGGCGGCATACCGCTCTACCGCGGTGACCTGGCCGAGGGCCGGTTTCTCGACCGGCAGGACACCGCCGCCTACGTCCCGCCGGTAGCAGTCCTCAGCCCGCCGGCGTCCTGCGCCCTGCACCATGCCGAGCCCTTCGGCCCGGTCGACACGATCGTCGTCGTCGACTCCGAGGCCGAGCTGCTCGCGGCGATGAACGCCTCCAACGGCGCCCTCGTCGCCTCCCTCGCCAGTGACGACGAGGTGCTCGCCCGGCGCCTCGCCGGGGAGCTGCAGGCGTTCAAGGTCGGCGTGAACAAGCCTCGCTCCCGCGGCGACCGGGACGAGCCGTTCGGCGGCCGCGGCGCGTCGTGGAAGGGCGCGTTCGTCGGCGGCGCCCACCTGGCGCGCGCCGTCACCGTCAGCCCGGACCCGAACGAGCGCCTCGTCGGCAACTTCCCGAGCTACTCCCTCTTCCCGGACAGCTGATTTTCCAGGACGTTGGACGGGCCTGACGCGTCGGGCCCGTCCAACGATCACCAACGAGCCTCAGCGCGGAGCGGGGAGGCCGTGTTCGGCGAGGGGGCCGAGGCGCAGGCCGGCGTCGTCGCAGCGGGCGGCGAGTTCGGGCAGGGCACCCAGCGCGCTGCGCCAGGCGCCGGGTGCGGAGGTGCAGTCGCAGTCGTGCAGCAGGACGGTCGCGCCGCCGCGCAGGTCGGGCGCGAGGGTGGCGAGGACGGTGCGGGGGGTTGCCTCGGCGGTCCAGTCCCGGCCCCAGGCCGACCACAGGACGGGGGTGAGGTCGAGCTCACGGGCGGCACGCAGCACGCCGGTCGACAGGATGCCGTGCGGAGGACGGACGAAGCGAGGGAGCCCGCCGATGGTCTCGGCGATCAGGTCGCGGGTGCGGGCGAGCTGGTCGTGGGTCGAGCGGGGGCCACGCAACAGCATCGGGCGATGATCCCAGCCGTGGACGGCGAGCTCGTGCCCGGCGGCGACCATCTCCCGCGCCAGGTTCGGCGACCGTTCCAGCAGTCCGCCGAGTACGAAGAAGGTCGACCGCACCTCGAGCTCGGCCAGAACCTCGAGGAACTGGGGGGTCGACGCCGGGTCGGGCCCGTCGTCGAAGGTCAGCGCGACATGATCGGCCGCGCCGATGCCCGCGAGCGCCGGTGCCACCCGCAGCCGCAACCGACGCAGGGTCGCCAACGACGGCAGGCCGTACCCGAGCCCGGCTGTGGCTCCCAGCGCCACCGCGGCGCCCGCGGCGCGACGGCCCACGGCAGCTCCGCGCGTCGCGGCAGACCGCGTCATGGCCGAAACTCTTTCACACCTCCGGCGCCATCCTGACCACCACCCGGCGAAACGCCTGGACGTGCCGCTGCCCGCCCGTCCCAGGCACCGTGGGTGGCGGAAGGCTTCGTGGGCCTGGTGCGCGACTGGACGCACACCGACGACGACCCGCCCCGGGGAACAGATCCGGCATGTCGGGAGCGCCGGCCCGGGCCGTCGACGGCATACATTTCTGGTGGCGAGTCTGGTGGCGCGGCGACCCCGGTGACACCGCTGCCGTCAGCGCGACCGCCCCGCGGCGGAATCCGTCCGCGGCACATGCGCTCCACCTGCCGATGGTGATGACGGTCGTTGCGGCGACGAGGTAGCTGCTCCAATCACGTGTGGCCGTTGCGGCGAGACAGGGTGGGTGACCGGTGCGGACGGGGCGGCTGGGGCCGATCGGCTGGTTGTTCGTGGTCGCGATCGTGCTTGCGGTGGGGACGCTGGCCGTCAACCACTCCCCGCGGCGGCATGCGCGGGTGGGGCTGTGGGGGGACTCGCTGGCCTGGGAGGCCGGCGGCGCGTTCGCCCGTACGGTGCTGGACGATCACCACAACGAGGTGCTCGTCCGGACCTGGGGCGGCACGGCGCCCTGCGACTGGATGACCGACCTGCGTGAACAGGTCGACCGCTGGCAGCCGACCGTCGCGGCGCTCGCCTTCTCCGGCAACCAGGGCACCGCCTGCATGCGCGGCCGCGACATGGTCGACGCCTACCGCAAGGACGTCACCGACGCGGTGCAGCTGCTGACGGCGCACGGCGCCGAGGTCGTTCTCGTCGACGCGCCGCCGCGGCGTGACCAGCCGGTCGACGCGGCGGGCCTCACCGCGCTCGATCGGGTGTGGCGGGACATCGCGGCGACCCATCCGCACACCCGGGTCGCCCCCGCCGGACGGGCGGTGACCACGGCGACGGGCGACTTCACCCCCAGCCTGCCCTGTGGGCCCGGGGAAACCTGCGGCCCCAGCGGCCTGGTCACCGTGCGCAGCCCGGACGGCGTCCACTTCTGCCCCCAGATCGTGCCGCCGATGACCGCCTGCCCGGTCCCCTCCCCGGGTGCCACCCGCTACGGCACCGCCATCGCCGACGCCGCCCTGGCCGTCAGCGCCGACGGGGCCTCACCCCATCCCGGCACACCATCCACGCCACACGCCGATGCCTGACCAGGGCCCTCCGCCCTCACTCCCAGCCACCAGTCGATCGAAGCGAGGCCTACCGTGCGAGGTCGAATCATGGCATCGCGGAATGGCTCGCCAGCGCGTCGGCGCGCCCGGCCTCGGCTCCTGCTGCCAGCACGTCTCCAGGGCCCCTGTCGGGTTCGCTCTCGGCGGTGAACGCGGCCCACAGCCGAGAGTAGGGGCCGCCGGCGTGCACGAGCTCGTCATGGGTGCCCTGCTCGGCGACGCGGCCGTCGGCCATCACCACGACCCGGTCAGCCCGAGCGGCGGTGGTGAGCCGGTGGGCGATGACGACCGTGGTGCGCCGGGTGGTGAGCGCCTCGGCGGCTGCGGTGACGGCAGCCTCGGTGGCGAGGTCGAGGGCGGCGGTGGCCTCGTCGTACAGGAGGATGTCCGGGTCGGCGAGCTCGGCGCGGGCGAGGGCGAGCAGCTGGCGCTGCCCCGCGGACAGGCCACGTCCCCGTTCGCCGACGGGATGGGCGTAGCCGTCGGGAAGGGTGGCGATGAAGGTGTCGGCGCCGACGGCGCGGGCGGCGGCGACCACCTCGTCGTCGGTGGCGTCGGGCCGGGCGTAGGCGATGGCGTCGCGGACCGTCCCGGAGAAGACGAACGGTTCCTGCGGGACGACGCCGAGGCGCCGCCGGTAGGCCGACAGGTCGAACTCGCGGACGTCGACCCCGTCGATGCGGACCGCCCCGCCGGTGACGTCGTAGTACCGGGCGATCAACTTGAGCACCGACGACTTGCCGGCGCCCGTCTCCCCGACGAACGCGACCGTTTCACCAGGGGCGATGCGCAGGCTGACGCCGTCCACCGCGTTCGTCGGGGCCTGCCGGGTCTCGGCGCCGCTGGCACCCGGGCGGGCGGCGATGGTGTAGGCGAAGCGGACGTCGTCGAGCACCACCTCACCGCGCAGCCGGCCCTCGACGGCCCGCGGATGCTCCGCCGGCGGGGTGGACGTCGGAGTGCGCAGCAGGTCGGAGAGCCGGCGCAAGCCGACCATGGCCTGCTGGTAGCCGTCGAACACCTGGGAGAGCTGCTGGACGGGCGAGAAGAACAGGTTGACGTACAGCATGAACGCGAGCAGCCCACCGGCGGTGAGTGACCCGTGGGTGACCAGATGCGCACCGACGCCGAGCACCAGCGCGAGGGCGATCCGGGACAGGAACTCGACGAACGGGAAGTACATGGCGATCATCCGCTGCGCCCGGGCCCGCGAACGCCGGTAGGCGTCGGCGAGCTCGCGGAAACGGGCCTGGTTGACGTCCTCGCGGCCGAACGCCTGCGCGACGCGCAGCCCGGTGAGGTTCTCCTGCAGCGACGCGTTGACGGCGCTGACCCGCTCCCGCGCCTCGGTGTAGGCCGCGGACGAGCGCCGCCGGAACACCACCGTCGCCACGATCAGCACGGGCAGAACAGCGATGACGACGAGGGCGAGCTCGACGTCGAGGATGAGCAGCGCGACCAGAACCCCGAAGAACGACAGCAGGCTGACGATGGCGGTGGTGAGCCCGGTCTGCAGGAACGTCGACAGCGCGTCGACGTCCGTCGTCATCCGGGTCATGATCCGCCCGGCGAGCTCGCGCTCGTAGTAGTCCAACCCGAGCCGCTGAAGCTGGGCGAACGTCTTGACCCGCAGGACGTAGAGCAGCCGCTCCCCCATCCGCCCGGTGACCCGCGCCTGCCAGACCTGGATCACCCAGTCGGCGAGCGTGACGGCGAGCGCCACTCCCGCGGTGGCAAACAGCACGTCCCGTGCCCGGGCGCTCACCCCCTCGTCGACGGCGTGGCGCACCAGCGCCGGCAGCGCCAGCCCGGCGACGGTGTCGAGCGCGACGAGCAGTAGGCCGACGACAAGGGGGATGCGGACCCAGCGCAGCAGCCGGCCGAGGGTGAACCCCGGGTCGGGCGCCGCCGCCGCGGCCTGGTCGACCCGCGGATCATCCTCGGCGGGCGGAAGCTGCTCGACCTTGGCGATCAGCTCCGGCGTCGCCGGCAGATCCGCGAACGCCCCACCCCCACCAAGCGCCCGTCCCCCCAGCCCACCACCAAACCCCCGCCCACCCGGTGCGCCATACCCTCGACCACCCGGACCGCCGAACCCTCGGCCTGCCGAGGGTTCGAAGGTCCTGCTAAGCGCACCGCCGAAGGTCCGCCCGACGGAGCCACCGACCATCGGTCCCGGTCCCGCCGGACCGCCGGCTACCTGTCCGTTGACGCGGGCGACAGAGGCGGCCCCGGTGACAGACGCCTGAACGCCGGTTCCGAGCTCTGGCGAGGTCTTGTCGTCCAGCTCCTCGGCGAGGGTGTCGCCGGGACCGGCGAGCAGGCGGCGGAACAGGGGGCTGCGGGCGGCCAGTTCGGCCTCGGTGCCGAGGTCGACGACGCGGCCGGCATCCAGTACGGCGATGCGGTCTGCGAGGTGTAGGGTCGAGCGCCGGTGCGCGATGAGCAGGGTCGTACGACCGCGCATGACCTCGCGCAGCGTGTTGTGGATCTCGGCCTCGATGCGGGCGTCGACGGCGGAGGTCGCGTCGTCGAGGATCAGCACCCGCGGGTCGGTGAGCAGGGCGCGGGCGAGCGCGACCCGCTGGCGCTGGCCGCCGGAGAGGGTGAGCCCCTGCTCGCCGACGACGGTGTCGTAGCCGTTCGGCAGGGCGCTGATGAAGCCGTCGGCCTGGGCGGCGCGGGCGGCGACGCGGACCTCGTCGTCGGTGGCGTCCGGCCGGCCGTAGGCGATGTTGGCCCGGACGCTGTCGGAGAACAGGAAGCTGTCCTCGAACACGACGCCGAGCTGGGCGCGCACCGACCCGAGGGTCAGCGTGCGGATGTCATGGCCGTCCAGGCGGACGGAGCCGGCCTGCGGGTCGTAGAACCGGGGAAGCAGTTGGGAGATCGTCGACTTGCCGGAGCCCGAGGTGCCGACGAGCGCGAGCGTCTCCCCCGGCTCGACCCGCAGGCTGACCTCCCTCAGCACCGGCTGCGACGGCCGATAGCTGAACGTGACACCGTCCAGCTCGACCAGCCCGCGGATGTCGTCCGGCGCGAGGTCGACGGCGCCCGGCGCGTCCGTGATCGTGGGCCGCGAGTCGATGATCTCGAAGATGCGCACGGCGCTGGCCCTGGCCTGCTGGCCGACGGTGAGCAGCCCCGCGATGGTGCGGGTCGGGCCGATGAGCGCGCCGAGGTAGGTGCTGAAGGCGAGGAACGTTCCCAGGGTGATGCGGTCGGTCAGCGCGAGCCAACCGCCGAGCGCCAGCACCGCGACCTGCCCGAGCGCCGGCACCGCCTGCATCGCCGCCGCGAACCGGCTGGTGATCCGCACGGCCCGCATCCGCAGCGCGAACAGCCACCGAGCGTGTTCGGCGATCCGGTCAAGCTCACGATCCTCCTGCCCGAACCCCTTGACTACGCGGACGCCCGCGACCGCTTCCTCGACCGCCCCCGCGACCTCCCCCGCCTGCTGCGACGCCGCCCAGGTCGCGGGAAAGACGGTGCCGCGCGACCGGAGCCCGAGCAGGTACAGTGCCGGCCCCATGGCCAGCGCGATGAGGGTGAGCAGCGGCGACAGCCACGCCATGGCGACCAGGGACGCGACGAACAGCACCAGGTTCGAGCTGACCATCGGCATGTAGGACAGGAGCCCCTGGATCGCGCCGACGTCGGAGATCGCCCGGCTGACGACCTGCCCCGTGGAGAGCTTGTCCTGCCGTTCCCCGTCGAGCGACTCGATCGTGGCGAACACCTGGTCCCGCAGGTCGTACTGCACGTCGAGCGAGAGCACACCGCCGAAGTACCGCCGCACGAACGCCAACCCGAAGATCAGCACGCCGGACGCGAGCAGCACCACCAGATACGGCGTGAGCGCCTGCCGATGAGCGACGACGACATTGTCGATCACCTGCCGCTCGACCAACGGCACCGCCGCCGTGACCAGAGTCCCCAGGAACGCGGCCCCGAACGCGAGGTAGAGGTTGCGCCGATAGACGAGCATCGCCCGCCCCAGCCGCCGCACCCACCCCACGCGCTTGTCCCTGCCCTCCGACGCGCCACCCTCGGCAGGCCGGTCGGATTCCCCGCCCCGCGACGGAAGGTTCTGGGGATCGCCCGCGGCTATGGGCGACGACGCCGCGGATGATGAGGACGCGGGTGGCACTGTCGCGGAGGACGCGGGGTCGCCAGCTCGCCGGGGCTGTGGTCGTGGCTCCGGGAGCGGACGCCGGGCATCGGGATGGGCGGAGTTCGACGCCTCGCCATCCAGGCGGGGCGTCCCTGTCGAGGACGCTTCGGTGCTCGCGGTGAACCTCCAGGTCAACGGGTTCCAACGATGCCGCTTCCAGCCAGGCGGGGTTCGCGTCGCCAGCGCCCCGCCGCCGCGTCCTGCCCGTCGACGACCGGCCGGACGCGGCGGGCAGGACAACCCGCCCCTATCGCCCAGCGACGGATCCCCCACACATCCCCCGGAGACGACGCTACGTCGCCAGGCCTGCGGATGCGGCCCGCTCTGTCTATCAGCGAAACATCCCCCAAGCCGCCCGCATGCCCGGACCACTCCGACCCCGGACCACACCCCGCCCCACCCTGCCGTCCGTCGACCCGGTTCGTCCCGAAAGTCCACCCCACCCCCCGACCACACCTCCCGCCGCGACCTGGTAAAGTTCTCCATGTCGACGCGGGAACCTCCGGGGAACGCGTAGGCAGCGCGCCGTTAGCTCAATTGGCAGAGCAGCGGACTCTTAATCCGCGGGTTCGGGGTTCAAGTCCCTGACGGCGCACCCGCCCAGTTCGGCCAGCGTGGCCACAGAAGATCACGCTGCAGCCGGGCTTTTTCATGCGCGGCGTCGGCGCAAGCCCGCTCGCGCCACGGCGAGGTTCGATCGAGTGCACGAGCCTGCCGGCGATTTCGCAGGAGAGATCATCTCGCCATAGCGTTTCTCATTGCGAACACGGCCTGAAGAAGGCCAGTCTGAGTGTCCATTCACGGGTGACATGCGTGACGGCGATCCGCTGAGCTGGGCGTTTGTGTTGGGGTGACACGCTGTGGCTGTTGCTTGATCGTGGCTGTGGGGCGTGGATGATCTGGGTTGTGGCTGACCCGTCGGTGTCGTGGGAGTCGCGTCTGGCGGCTGCCGAGGCGCGGGTCGAGGAGTTCACGGCGACGAACGCGCGGCTGCGCCGGGTGATCGAGAGCATGGCTGAGCGGCACGAGGCGGAGTTGGCCGCGGAGCGGGCCGAGCGGCGGCGGTTGGAGCTGGAGGTTGCTGACCTGCGGCGGCGGGTCGGGATGGACAGCACGAACTCGTCGGTGCCGCCGTCGAAGGAGCCGATCGCGGCCAGACAGAAGCGGAAGGCCGAGCGGCGGGCGTCGTCGGAGCGGGTCCGGTCGAAGGAGAAGAAGCCGGGCGGGCAGCCGGGTCATCCGGGGTCGGGGCTTACGCGGGAGGCGGAGCCGGATCGGTCGTTATCGGCGGATCCGCCGTTGGAATGCTCGTCGTGCCAGGCGGATCTGTTCGACGCCGGGGTGCTGGCGGACGGGTGGGCGCAGGTGTGGGACCTGCTCGACCCGGTGCTGGAGAAGGTCGAGTGGGCGCTGCCGCGGCGGCGGTGCGCGTGCTGCCGGAAGGTCACCACCGCGCCGGTGCCCGGGGTGCGGCATGCGGCGGCGGGCGGCGTGTCCTACGGGCCCAGGCTGCACGGCGCGGCGGTGCTGCTCGCCTCCGAGGCCAATGTGCCGGTGGAGCGGGCCGCCATGGTGATCGACGCGCTGCTCGGGGTACCGGTCTCGGCCGGGTTCGTCGCCCGCGCGAACGCCCGCCTCGCCCAGGACCTCGACGACGCCGGCTTCGATGAGGCGATGAAGGCGGCGCTACGCGCCGAGCCGGTGCTGTGCGGGGACGAGTCACCGGTCAACGTGCTCCGCAAGGAACTCGACGAGGTCACCGGCACGGTCCTGTCGGGCAGCCCGCACCTGCTCGTGATCCGGACCCCGGACCCCGGGCTGGTCTGGTACGGCGCGATCCACTCGCGATCGTCCGAGGCGATCGCCGGCACCGGGATCCTCACCGGCTGGCACGGCTACCTGACCCGGGACGACTACGCCGGCTGGCACCAGGGCTCGCCGGGGTGCAGCTGTGCTGCCAGCACCTGATCCGGGCACTACGGGCGGTGCTGACGCTCGCGCCGACGGTCCAGAAGTGGGCCGGCCGGCTGATCGACCTGCTCCGCGAGGCAGGCAGCCTGGTCGTGGCCGCCCGCGGCGCCGGCCGGACCCGCCTCGACCAGAAGGTGATCGACAGGCTGCGGGCCCGCTACGACCGGGACGTCGAGGTGGGACGGCTGACGAACATGTCCCGGCTCTGGACCGACGAGAAGAACCATCCCGGCCTCGTCCTGGCCCACCGGCTCGCCGCGAAGGCCGACCAGATCTGGCTCTTCACCACCGACTTCCGGATCCCCTGGACGAACAATCCCAGCGAGCAGGCGATCAGGCTCCCGAAACGCCACCAGGCCGTCTCGGGCTACTGGCACACGCCCACGACGCTGGCCGCCTACCTACGCGTGCGCTCCTACCTCGTCTCCGCCCGCGACCACGGCCTGCGCGCCATCGACGCCATCCGCCTCGCCCTCGCAGGCAGGCCCTGGATGCCAGTTCCGCGTGCGGCCAGCCCCGCCCACGCCCTCGCCGCCTAAACCAACATCAACATGGGGCTGCGTGAGCTGCCACCCGTGAATGGACACCAGTCTGACGCGCGATCAGAAAGACGCCGACCAGCCAGGCCGCAACGACGGGATGACGCAAGCCTGCCCGCAGTACCAGCCACATTCCCATGACCAGCAGAGCCAGCAACAGCATCCAGGTCGGCACATGGATCGCATCTCGAATGACCTTGTCGGACGGATGATGACGGCCGGAGGGCATGGAACCCCTACTCCCTCACGATCGACGACTTTCCAGGTGGCGCAGCATGCCCGGCGCCGCCGAATCGACGATGCGCCGCCGAACAAGCGCGTATCAAGCGCTATATCGGCGGTGCATGAGCAGTAGGGATCGACGAATGTCGAGGCTGCATGAAGTCATGCACGCCATGCCGGGTCGATATAGGCGTTGAAGTGGCGTCCAGCCGAGTGGTGTACGGAAAGTAACGTCACCACCTACCCGCGGGAGATCTGGCGGCAGATCTGGTCCTCCAACCCGCAGGAACGAGTCAACAAGGAGATCCGCCGGCGCACCGACATCGTCGGCATCTTCCCCGACCGCGACGCCAACATACGACTCGTCAGCGCCGTCCTCGCCGAACAACACGACGAGTGGATCGAAACCCACCGCTACTTCGGCCTGGAAATCCTCGCGAAAGTCGACGCGGGAAACACGCCACCCGACACACCCGAGATCAGCGTGACACCCGAAGCCCCCCCGAATAACCTGAACCCAGATCACGCGGAGTCACTCTCCGTACACCACCCCCCCGGACGCGACCTTTGTACTGCAATTGACGGACGGTACTGCGGGACGCCTCAGGCGGCCCCCTGTCGGCCTCACTCTCCGTAGCTGTCACCGGGTCGCGGAGCCTCCCGTCGTTGGCCCTGCTTCATCGCACCCTTTCGCGAGCGGTGGAAAGCGGGGGCACGTCGGTCTCGTGTGACGCGCGGTTTGACGCGACGCCGCTGAGCTGGTCCGAGCATTTCGGTCAGGTCGCGACAGCCGAGCAGCTCCACCCACTAGCGAGTGACTAAAGTCTCTTTCGTACGACTCGTGGTGGCAGCCTAAGACGACGCACCTGCCTGACTACGTCAATGCGCTGATGGCGGTGGACGCCACAGAGCGCGCGCGGCCAACGAGCTCGGCTGATCGCGGTCCGCCACCGGCGTTTGAGGAGGTGCTCAAACCCGCTTGCCCAATGGTTGCGCGGGCCGTGCGCAAGCACTTTCCTCACATCGCCGTGCGGGTCTCGGCGCCGCCAGGCCTCGGCCAGCAGATGGCGAAGATCTTCGTGAGCCAGCCGGGTGGCGCGTGAGGTCGAGCCCGTACCGGGAGGCGGACGGCCGACGGCCGGCCGCCGGTATCGCCGGACCCGACCCCCTTCCTACGGCCCGCGACTTCAAGCAACAGATGAAGGCCGCGGGCACATCGCAGGCGGTCTGACCTGAGGTTTCGCATTTCGGCAGGTTCGTTGGTCGCGCAACAGTCCGCAGGAGTTCGCTGTGTCAGTCTCGGGCTAGACGCGCGCATCGTCCCAGCCCGCAGGCGCCTTCTCGGCGCAGGCACACCCTCGCGTCAAGATCAGGAAAACTCCTGGAGAACAGCCCAAGTTAGCTGCCCGGTAGCTCCAGATCCTCCGACCGCGCGATAGCATGTCAGAAAGACCGTTGCCCGACAGATCCTGATCGGTCCTTGTCGACGCCTCTCCTGTCGGCGAGGATTCTTTGCTTAGCTACACGCCGACAAGCGGCCCGTCGTGACGAGTGCCACGAATAGCGGAGGTGTATATGGTCGACAAGGAGGCAATCTTCGATGCGATTGCCGAAACTCTTGGGCGCCGGCACCAGCTTTCTGACCTGAATCCTGCAGCCGGCACATTCGATCTTCATGGCGAGGGTCGATCTGTTCGCGTCACGCTTACATTGAATCTTCTGGAAAGGTACTTCGATGAGCTAACTGAGAAAAACGTCATTGCGCTTTCCTATGCGCAGGGGGATGCGCGCGATGAAGCCCGGTTGGAACACATCATCATGCAGATTGAGGAAAGTTTCGAGTCGGACATGTCCCTGTCGCTCGTTGAGCTCCGGCTCGAGCGGTCAATAAAAGGCAAGATCTGTCTTACCGAACGACGCGGCCCCAATCGGAAATCATTTCCGCCGGCAGGCATGGACCTGGAGGGCATCTCTTGGACGGCTGACAGGCCTGACTCCTGAGGCACGTCGCGCGGCATCGATGGGGATGGGCCGGGCCGCGGGTTGGGTGTCAGGGTTGGCTGGGGTGCCGCTGGTGGCCTGGGTGAAGGTGCTCGACGAGCCAGGTGGGGGCGGCGCTGCGTGGGCAGCGCGTGCGCGCGGTGCGGCGGGCATGACACCTTGGGATGATCAGGATGGCCCGAGAAACCCATGATCACCTAGGTGGCATGCTCGCCACATTTTTGGGCCAGAGCCGGACTCGCCCCACATCTCAGAACTACTGCAGTCCCCTCAGCGCGACCCACCAGCCGCTGCCCAGTAAACGTGTGCCGGCCCTGGGTCAGTACCTGGTCTCACCCATCGAAGCCGCCGGATACCGGAGATCAGAGTCGGGCACGCATCGGCAACGATAAGGCGATTCAAGGAGTGCAGATACCCGACGTGGGGTAGGCGGTAATGATACGGCCATTTACGCTGTTGTAGATTACCTTGAATCGCTTCGCCCATATTGTGCGGCCATTTCGATCCTCCACGTACAGCAGTCGATCTCGGCAGCCCGTATTACCCTTGACGACGGTGTGGTCTGGATCCTTGGCGTTGTAGTGAATGGCCCAATGGGCGAGATCGCTCCAATTTAGCCCGGCGGGTGTGGCCAGGATCTGAAAATCTTCAAGATGTCCCCTCTCTCCCTCGCCCCCATCTCTCATGTGAAAGAATCCCCAGCTGCTGTTGCCGCACCTCAAGATGAGACCACCGAAGTTGTAGACCACTTTTTCTTCGCTGGTTCGCCAGCCGCACGCACCCCAGACTGGTCTAGTGCCCAGTTTTTCTGCATGTGCAGGCGCCGCCGCCAGCAGTCCGGAGCCGAGAGAGAGCAGGAGAGCAAGCAGAATGACACGTAACCACTTCATTCCGACCTCCGCGGGGACGGATATTTCGGGAAGTCCGGTCAGTTCTGGGAACCTCTACCAAGTACGCAGAAAGGTACTAAAAATGGTTCTGTCGGTCAAGGTATGCTGGAAGATTTTTCACCCGTTCGGGATGTGCGGAGTTGGTTGACGTGTGAAGGATCAGTCGGTTGAGCTTGCCTGGAAGAAAGGGATCGACCTGCCTGTCTGTCGACTTCGTACGCCTGGCCTGCGGAAATGCCCACCGCGTCGGCATTCGTTCAGCCGTGACACCGACCTGGCGCCCGCGCGGCACGCGGTTCGCGATCTCTCTGATCGAAGCGCTCGCCGCCCACGCCGCGGACTCAGCGGTGCGGATCCGCCTGGGCCAGGCCCTCGTCGAGATCGGGGGCACCAGCGCGCTGGGCGTTCTGCGGCATCTCGCCAACGACGGCGATCCGGCCGTCGCCTTCATCGCCTCGGCCTTCGTCGGGACGATGGACCCGTCCGTGCGCACGTGCGCCGAAACCCGGCGGAGCGCACCGAACCCGCTGGTTAAGGTCGGAGACGGCCACGGGGCTCGGTGGACGAGGCCGAGCCCTTGGCCTGCACTGACGGAGGTCCACGTACGTCGATGGACGAACGCCGGTGATCTCATAATCCGCCGGTAGGGCCGCCGGACCAACGGATCCGAGGGATCCAGCCATGGAACGATGATTCGGTCAGCATCCCGCCGTCGCGCACGCCAGCGGGCAGAAGAGCAAGCAGGGGGCACGCCAGCGGACAGCCGGGAGACAGAGCCAGTTGCAGCGGACAGCCCGACCCGTCCACCTTGCCAGCGGCGAGACTGTCTGTGGTCACCCTTCAAAAAAGCGTGGGCAGCAATATCACGATCTCTACTGATCATCGGCGGGACGGACGCGGCTTGCGCCCCGCGTCGGCATCAGCCACACGAGCCGAGTCCGGTGTACCCAAACTCCGTACCCAAGCCCGCGGACACCGGCGGACGAGCGCGAACACAGCCGGAGGCCACGCCCAGGTCGAGCCGACGGAACGGACAGTCATGAACATCCATGGACGAAGCACCCGCTACTCTTAATCCGCGGGTTCGGGGTTCAAGTCCCTGACGGCGCACCCGGGTATTCATTGCGCGAACCGTTCCTTTCGGGGCTGTTGTGGCTGGTGGGTGGGCTGCGACGGCGGTCAGGGTGGGTGGCCGATCGTCGTCGGGGTCGGGTTGTGGGATGCGGAAGACGGGTATGAGCCGGTCGGGTTCGCTGATCTTGACTTCGGCGATGAGTGCTTCGATAAGTGCTTTGCGTTGCTGGTTGGTGCCGGTCTTGATGACGATCGTGATGTTCACAGCGATGGTATCGAGGTCGGCGGGGGCGGGTGTGACGGGTTCGCGGGCGATCTGATCGGTCAGCTCGGTGTGGCGGTTGCGGAGCTGCTTCTGTTGGGTGCGGAGTTTCGCCAGGCGTTCCCCGATGGTTTCTTCGTCGAGGGTGCCACGTTCGAACGCGGTGAGGTAGCGGTCGATCGCCCGGTCGGTCTGGGTGAGTTCGGTGTCGACGGTGGCGAGTTCGGCGCGTAGGTCACCGCGGGCGTTGCGGTGGGCCTGCTGGGCCCTTTTGATGGCGTCGGCGATGAGGGTGTGCTGCTCGCGGTAGAAGCCGGCGAGGGCTTCGAGGACGGCGTGGTCGATGGCGTCGGCGTCGAGTCGGGGGGCGTCGCAGCGGTCGGAGCCGTAGCGGTTGCGGGTGAAGCAGGTGTAGTAGCGGTATTTGCGGCCTTGGCGGCCGGTGGCGCGGGTCCCGAGCATGGTTTTGCCGCAGCGGGGGCAGCGCATCCGGCCGGTGAGGTGGTAGTCGGAGGCGTTGGAGGCCCGGCGGGAGTGGGCTTCGCTGCGGGCGGTGAGTAGCCGCCGGGCTTCGTCGAAGGTGGCCCGGTCGATGATCGGCTGGTGGGTGTCGATGACGACGATGTCACGGAACGATGACTCGCCGAGGTAGACGCGGTTGTCGAGGTAGCGCAGGACCTGATGCCCGGTCCACTGGTTGCCGCTGCGGGTGCGGTGTCCACGGTCGTTGAGGGTGGTCGCGATCGCGCGGGCGCCGAGCCGGCGGCGGGTGTAGAGCTCGAAGATCGCCCGGATGATCGCGGCTTCGGGCTCGAAGGGGATGAGGGTCCAGGTGGGCTTGTCGACGTGGTAGCCGTAGGGGGCTTGGGTGCTCATCCAGCGGCCCTCGCGGGCTTTGCGTTCCATCCCGGCGACGACGCGGTCGATGATGGTGTCACGTTCGAACTGGGCGAACATGGCCAGCATCTGCAGGAGCATCCGGCCCATCGGGGTGGAGGTGTCGAACGGCTCCGTCGCGGACCGGAACACCACCCCCGCCTCGTCGAGGTCTTCCAACAGTTGGGCGGTGTCGCGCAGGTTGCGGGAGAGCCGGTCGACCCGGTAGACGAGCAGGACGTCGATGAGCCCGTTACGGGCGGCGGCCAGTGCGCGGTGGAGGTCTTTGCGGTCGGTGCTGGCGCCGGAGGCGTCGTCGGAGAACCGCAGGGCGATCTCCCAGCCGGGTTGGGAGTCGACGTAGGAACGGAGCCGGTCTTCCTGGGCGTCGAGGGTGTAGCGCTGGTGGTCGTCGTCGGTGGAGCGGCGTAGGTAGATCCCGACGCGGACGGTGGCGGGCAGGGGGCTGGCGAAGGCGTCGCGGGTGCGGTGGGTGGTGACGCGGCGGGCGGTGGAACGGGGCATGGCTGGGCGGCTCCAGGGGTGAGGCGGCTGTCAGGCGGGGGTCGGTGTGGGTGTGGCGGGTCAGCAGGCTGTGGCGGGCCTCGGCCTCGGTGGTGAACGGGCCGTCGGGCGCGCCGATCGTCGGGGTCTTCAGGACCCGGGCCAGGTAGGTGATCATCGCGGGTAGGCCGTCCCGGGGCGGGGCGGTGGGGGTGGTCATGGCTGGTTCTCCGTTCCGGTGGGGTCGAAGTCGACGCCGAACAGGGCGTCGTAGTCGGGCAGGGCGCGCAGTGTGACGGGGTGTCCGTCGGCGTGTCGGCGGGCGTGGCGGCAGGCGCGGTCGGCGGCGAGTGCCTGGCGCATCGCCTTCGCGGTGGCCGTGTGGGCCGGGTCGGTGACGACGGCGTGCGCCGCCCAGCTGCGCTGGTGGGCCGCGACGGTCTGGCCGTCGCAGAGCACGGTGACGGTGTCCGACGTGGCGGTGGCATCGACGAACTTGCCGATCACCCGGGGGTCGACGGAGTAGTCGGCGGTGTCGAGGCGGATGTAGTAGTCGCGCCCCAGGCGGACCCGGCTGGTCAGGCCGGTCCGGGGGGCGACCGGGGGCAGGGGCAGCATCGCCGCCCGGTCGGTCGCCAGCAGGTCGACGGGACGCCCACCGATCGAGCGGACCGTGCGGCTGTTCGCCCGCACCAGCCAGTCGCCGAGCTGGTCGTTGAAGTCCGCCGGCGAGGCGAAGCGCCGCCCCGGCAGGAACGACGTCTCCAGGTAGCCGTTCGTCCGCTCGACCAGGCCCTTGGACTGCATCGTCAACTACACCCGGTCCCGCCGATCCGTACCGGAAGGTGCGGGTGACGCATCCGTTTCACCCGCTGCTCGGCCGGGACTTCGAGTTCGTCGAGCACAAGCTCAACTGGGGCG
>Ga0207710_10000301_pt1 | contig 39437 bp, 31 predicted proteins | sample KBSS24metaG_FD_184400 | JGI IMG/M metagenome (GOLD analysis project Ga0207710, IMG submission 184400) | Switchgrass rhizosphere microbial communities from Kellogg Biological Station, Michigan, USA - KBS S2-4 metaG (SPAdes) (version 2) | ecosystem: Host-associated > Plants > Roots > Rhizosphere...
ATGCGCCATCCGTCCACGGTCAGCTCCCAGCCCCCCGTCACCTGGCCGTGATCCGACGAGTGCACCCCCATCGCACACCCCGGAAAGTCACACACCGTTCACCAGCAGGCGTTCTCAAACACCTTCTTACAGGCGCCGTCGGTGAAGATCTCGACAACGCCTGCACCGCCGCCGTGCGGCTTCATGTGGTGGATCGGCGGCGGCCGCGGGTGGGAGCGGGTGGGCGCCAGGTCGTCAGGGTGTCCTCGGTGAGGGTGAGCTGGCCCATGGTGTCGGCGAGGAAGGCGTCGTAGACCTCGGCGGGGGAGCCGTCGTAGAGCGGGTCGACCTCGTTGTGCCACTGGCGGACCCAGGGCATGACCTCGCGCAGGCCGGCGACGAGCGGCGTGAGGCGGGTGCCGTCCCAGCCGTCGTTGTCGCGGCGGTCGACGATCAGGGTGGCCAGAGCCTGCGCCTGCTCCCGGTGGTCGAAGCCGGCCCAGCCGATCAGCAGCGTCGGGTCGTTGTCCCGGCCGGCGGGCTGGTAGGAGATGAAGCGCTCCTTCGGCACGTCGAGCTTGCCCCGGGCCCGCCAGAACGACGTCTTCCGGAAGTCCTTCGGCGCGTACTTCGGCGGCACGGGAATCGCGTCGCGGATCTCCTTGGCCTTCTCCGGGGTGGGCGCGGCGTCCTCGGCACGCTGCTGGTCCCAGACCGACTCCCAGTCGGCACGCTTCACCAGCCCGGTGTCGGTGTAGCGCAGAGCGGCGAGGAACGGGACGTGCTCGTCCGCCACGAGGGCGGCGACGACCTTGGCTAGCTCCTCACCGGGCCGGTAGATCTCGGCGACAGAGACGAAGTCCGCATCGGCGGCCAGCTCGTCGGCAAGCTGGCCGGTCGTCCACAGCCGCGGCTGCACCATGCCGTCGACATCGGCGAACCACAGGTCACGGTTCTCCAGCCGGTCGAGCAGCCAGTCCCGCAGCGCCGTGTCCTGCAGCTTGTCCCAGCCCTCGGTCGCCCACCGACGCTTGTACTCGGGCCGCTCGATCAGCCCGATGTTCCGGTCCGACTCGATGACCGAGATCCGCTTCTCGACGAGCGCGCGGTATTCGGCCGGCCAGTGCCCGGGCACCTCGGTGATCGGCGTGGATCCGTGCCGGGCGAACCACACAGACGACTCGCCACCATCCGCGATCTTCCTGCCAAGGACGATCTCGAATGCCCGCTCACCCAGCTTGATCTCAGGAACGCCGGCCATCGACAGCGTCAGCTCGTCGGCGAGCAGCCCATACTGCCGATACACTTGCCAGTCCAGCTCCTCCTGCAGCGCGATCATCCGTCCCCGCGTCGAAGCCCACTCGGCCTGGGCTTCCGCCAGCAAGGCTCGGGTCGGCACCGCGCCGGCGGCCATCGACGTGGGGCTGACCGCCGTCAGCCGCTGCGCCAGCCCATCCAACTCCTGCCCCAGCTTCAACGGATACTCCGCCGGCAACGGAAATTCCTGCAGCTTGGTTCCGGTGAATTCGTAGAACCGCTCCCATTCGTCATGCATGAATCCGCCCGTTCCGGACTGGCTACCCTTGTCGTGGCTGACCTGTTTGAGCCAGAAGCACGCCGTCGAACTGTTCAACACCCCCAGCAGCCGCAGATGCTCATCCTCCGAAGCCCCCACCGGCAGCTTGATAATTGGCGCAGTGCGATTGAATACGCGATCGTCTCTGTCCAAGACGAACTGGTTGTGCGTGCCGACGAAAGCGAAGGAGATCGTCCTGCCGCCGTAGCGACCGGAGAAGAACATTGAGTAGGAAGTCCAGGGAAGTCCGCGCTCGATCTGCGATTTGCCGAATGCCACCCGACGGCTGAGCTGCGGACGGTACGGCCAGAGCAAGTTTTCGATTTCTGCCACCGACGTAGCCGGCTGTAGGTCCGCGAGATGGTAGGGCCAGAGCGCCACCGACTCGTCGCGGTACGCCCAGTCACGGAGCGACTCTCCATCGAGGAGCGGCTTCCGGAACTCCGGCGAGATACGACAGCGGCGCAGAGTGGCATCGCCGACAATGAACGCATCGTTCTCGCGGGTGACCGCGCCTGTACCGACATCGGCACGCTGGCCAAGGCGAGCCACGGCCGCAGTGTCGATCACCGCGGTCACGTCGGAGGTCCCGCCGCCGGAGAGACTCCATGGAAAGGACGCGAACGTTGCCTTCGGCACGTCTGTGACGGAGACCCACACGCTTTCGGAGCCCGCCACATCGACCTGATCAACAATGGCTCGCCAGACCAGACCCCTGCTCGGATCCTCCGGTGCAGCAGGTTCGCCGCGGATACCGAGGACGGCTCGCACGGTATCCGATCGCCGCCAGCGGTTGTGGCGACCGACGAGGATCAATGTCGGCGTTCCGTGGCCCGGCACATACGCGCCCGAGGTGTCAATGACATATGTCAACTCTACCCGTCCGGCGAAGAATTCCTGGATGAGCTTCCGGCCGAACTCACGCTTCATGAACGAGTTGGCGGTGATCTGCCCAACCCACCCCGCACCTCGCCCCCCGAGATCGGCAAGCTTCGCCAACTGAAAGAATCTCTGAGTAAATGGAACTGACAGTGCGTACGCTCCGGCAGTGCTTTCCTTGTACAGGTCGCGATACGCCGAGTTCAGGGTCGAATCCTTGACAGTTATGTACGGTGGGTTGCCAACCACCGCATGATATCGATTCTCCTCTAGAATCCCTTTGTGTTCATGCGTGTCCTCGGTTGTGTATCTGAACTCGGCGCGCTCGTCCACGTCGGTCTCGAAGATACTCAGCTGGCGGCCTCGGAGAAGAGAATCACCGACAGCCACATGTAGCGGGAACCTGTATCCAGCCACCTGGGTCAGATTTTCGACACCGGCGGCGTGCAGCGCAGCGATGACCAGGCGAAAGCGGGCGATCGCCGCCGCATACGGGTTGATGTCCACGCCGTGCACGGAGTCCAGAGCGAGCGTGACCCGCTCGAAGATGTCCTTCTGCGACGCCTTCCCTTCCCACTCCTCGAGCAGGCGTCTGAACGCCCCCAGCAGGAAGTGCCCCGATCCGCAGGTGGGGTCGATCATCTTGAAGTTCTTGAGGTCCTCGATCTCCCTTCCGAATTCCTCTAGTGCAGGGGTCAGTGTCAGGTCGAGGATGAACTCCTCGACGAACTCGGGGGTCTGGAGGAGGGCGTACTTCTTGCGGACGTCCTCGGAGAGGTCCTGGTAGAGGTCGCCGAGGAAGCGGGTGTCCCAGGCCGGGTCGGTGAAGTCGTGGACGAGGGCGCCGGACTGGCGGGTGCGCCAGAAGGTGATCAGGTCCTTGGCGGCGTCGTGGGTCAGGGGGATCTGGAACAGGGCGTTGTGGCGCTGGCCGAACAGGCCCGCCCCGACCGGGACCTTCGAGATCTCGCCGAAGGCCGCCAGCAGCCAGTCGCGGGCGGTGAGGTCCGGGTGCTGGACGTAGAAGTCGTTCAGCCGCTCCTCGGCCAGGGTGAGTCGCGCCTCCGGTCCGGCGAGGTAGGGCTCGCCGATCAGCCCGTTGTCCTCGCAGAAGCGGACGAAGACGGTGCCCAGGACCCAGGCGACCGCGGCCTGGGTGACCCGCTCGCCGAGCCAGGACTCGTGGGTTGCCGCCGTCCGGCCGACCTTGCGTGCACGGTCGTACTCGGCCCGCAGCCGCGGCCCGACCTCGGGCACCGCGTCGACCTGGGCCCGCAGGTCCTTCTCCAGCGCCTTGACCTGCTGCTTGGCGTCCTTCAGCAACGCCACCCGATCGATCACGCCCTACCCCCAGCCGCCCAGCGCACCATCAGTCCCGTTATGTACCGACTCCAGATAGGAGCGAACCATAGGATGCTATGACCTCTACATCGCGCCGCTGCCGCGCCATGCCCGCGACAGGGCCCGGCCGTCCGGCGTAGGCGGTCAGCGCACCTGAGGCTCCGTGGTGGTCATCCGGTAGGAAGGCGCGTGCCCCGGCGCGGGTCGGCTAGGATGTAGAAGTACAGTTCTTAGAAGTGCAGTTCTACTATCTCGGCAACGGTGGCGGACATGATCGAGAAGCCTGCGCATGTCTTCGACCGCGACTTCGAGTGGGGCCACCTGGCGCGCTTCGCCGCCCGGGTGGATGGTCCCGCACAGCTGGGCGTGGTCAGCGGGCGGCGGCGGCAGGGCAAGACATTCCTGCTGGAGGCGCTTGCCCGGCAGGCCGGGGGGCTCTATTTCGGTGCTACCGAGGCGACCGAGACCGAGTCGCTGGCGCTGTTCGCCGAGGCGCTCGGGGAGGCGACCCGGCTGCCGATGCCGCCGCGGTTCGCGACCTGGGACGAAGCCGTTCGCTACCTGTTCTCGGTCGGTGCGACCCTGCCGGGCCCGGTGGTGATCGACGAGTTTCCCTACCTGAGTGCGGTGTCGCCGGCGCTGCCGTCCATCCTGCAGCGGGAGCTCGACCGCGCCGCGTCGGCGACTCGGCGGGGAGAACCGGGGCTGTCGCTGCTGCTGTGTGGATCGGCTCTGTCGGTGATGGGCCGACTGCTGGCCGGCAGTGCGCCGCTGCGCGGCCGGGCGAACCTGGAAGTCGTGGTCCATCCGTTCGAGTACACGCTGGCGGCCCGGTACTGGGGCATCGCGGATCCGCGGTTGGCGGTCGCGCAACACGCCGTCGTCGGCGGCACCCCGGCCTATCGCAGATTCGTCAGCGACGATGTCCCTACCGGTCCCGAAGACTTCGACGACTGGGTGGTGCGGACAGTCCTCAACCCGGGCAGCCCGCTGTTCCGGGAGGCCCGCTAGCTGCTCGACGAGGAAGCCGGCGTCCGTGACGCGGCGATGTACCACTCGATGCTCGCTGCCGTCGCCGGCGGTTCCAACACCCGCGGCGGTATCGCGAGCTACGTCGGCCGCAAGGCCACTGACATCTCCCATCACCTGGGCGTCCTGGAGGACTGTGGGCTGCTGCGCAGGGAGGAGGACCTGTTCCGCCAGGGGCGGGCGGTGTACCGGATCGGCGAGCCGCTGATCGTTTTCTACCAGGTCGTCATGAGGCCACGCTGGGGATTTCTGGAAAGTGGCCGGGGTGCGGCGGTGTGGCGTGATGCCCGCGCTCGTTTCTCCGCGCAGGTCCTCGGCCCGCATTTCGAGCAGATCTGTCGGGAGCACGCGGCCCTCGCCCCGCCCGAGCTGTTCGGTGAGATTCCCGGCGAGGTCGGCGCCGGTGTCGTTGCCGACCCCGAGCGCAGGACCCAGATCCAGCTCGACGTCGCCGTGCTGGCCCCGCCGGTGCCCGGCGAGCCGCGACGCGTCCTGTCCCTCGGCGAGGCGAAATGGGGCGAGGTGATGGGCACCCGCCACATCGACCGACTCCGCCGCGCCCGCGATCTGCTCGCCGCTCGCGGCTATTACACCCGCGACGCCACCCTGACCTGCTACAGCGGCGCCGGCTTCGACCCGGCCATCACCACCGCCACCTCCGACCGCGTCGCGGCCATCACTCTCGACCAGCTCTACGAGGGCGCCCCGCCAGACAGCCCGGGCCAGTAACTCTCCGGCTGAGCGCGGCGGAGGCGAACCACCGGATTGTTCGCATTGAGCCGTATGGGTGACCATACTGGCACGGTGAGCGCCGATGGTCCGTGACCTGACCTGGGAGACCCCAGAGCAGCCGGAGCCGGTGGCGGCGCAGAATCCGGTCTCATCCGGCTCCACCGTCGAGGCGAAAGCGGCCGCCCTCGAACGACGCGCCCTCGGCGAGGACGACCCCGATCCGCCGCACCTGGCAGCCGGCCGGCCCGCACCCGACGACAGCGTCGAGCGCGCCGCGCTGTCCGACAAACTCGACGCCTTCAAACGCTGGGCGCTGCGCCGCGACGACCCACAAACCACCCTGGACCACCCCACAACCGCTACCGCCGACTCCGACCCTCCCCTGACCGCCCTGGAACGCAAACTCGACCTCCTCGACCGCTGCTCCGAACGGCCCGACACACCTGCGCGGCCGGAGCGCCCCGAGACCCACACGATGTCCCAGCGGGAGTTCTGGGGAAAACACCCGGACGAATACATTCCGCCGGGCGAGGGAGTCCCGAAGCCGGACGTTCCCACCCGCTTCCGCGATCCCCGCGACTGGATCAACGAGATCAACCCGGACCCGGACGCTCCAGGCCGAGACAACAACTGCGGGGAATGCGCTCGAGCCACCGAACTGAGTTGGCGGGCAGTTCCCGCCGTTTCCGCCAGCTACGGGTATCCGGAATCAGGCGGCGAATTCGATGCGCGCATGGAGGAGTGGTCAAGAAGCGATCTCAGGCCGGCAAGCCTTGAGGACATCGGCGACAGGCTGACGGAGCAGGGGGCGGGATCGTCGGCGCTGGTGGCCGTTGGTTGGCGAGTGGGTGGAGGTCACTGGTTCAACGCAGTGAACTACAATGGCGAGGTCCTGGCCGTGGACGGCCAGGCCGGGACCGTCGAATCATGGCCACCAACGAGGAAGGTGAGCGGGGTGGACAACAGTCTCATCAACGAGTCCCTGGCCATCACCTTCGACAAGGACGGTCGCATTGTATAAGGAGCGCCCATGATTGACGAAGTCGCGGCCACGGCCCTCGCAACGGAGTTGCTTGGGCGCGCCAATGATGATCCGGAGATGCCATGGCAGCTGCTGGAGTTTCCAGAGGGCTGGCTGATACGAGAGAATCTTCCGGGCCGAGGCGGAGTTGCAAAGGTGATCGAAAGATCATCGGGTGCGATCAAATACTTTCCAGGACGGATCGCACCTGTTCGGATCATGGAAGAATACGAGTCGGTGGCCGACACTGCCCGGGAAGTTTCCGCCACCACCACTCAGGAATGACCGATTCGGCTCACGCTGACACTACAGCCCGAGGCTGACCTGGAGGCCGGCGGGCAGGTGGCAGGACCAGGCGGCGATGGTGATCGAGTGGCCGGACGGGCTGGTCTGGGGCTTTTACCTCGAGCACCTCGCGCTGCTCGGCACGGGTGCCGTCGCGGGTCGTGTAGCGCCAGCGCAGGTAGAGGTCGGCGCGCCCCCGGCCGCTGGCGTACTCCCGGAACACGTCGCCGTCGCCGTTGACGGCCCGGTCAAGCCAGGCGAACAGGAACGCGTGTGGGAGGGCCTCCTGATAGGGCCGCCCGTCGCCGAGCATCTTCCCGTGCGTGCGCCAGAACGCGGCGAGCCCGGTCAGAGCACCCCGGGACGTCGAACCGGCCGTCCGGCAGAACGAAGTCCCGAGCAGTGGGAAGCGCGGCCGGGCTGGGGACGACCTGCTCGGCGAGGGCCCGGGAGATCACCTCCGCGTAGATCGGGTTGGCGATCCGCGGGCCGTCCGCGTCCTCCTCGGTGATCAGCCCGAGGTCGCGGACATAGGACCGGTCGTCGGAATAGTCCAGGTCAACGGGCTGCTCGGCGCCGGCGAGGACAGGCAGGAGGACCCGCCGCACCTCCGGCTCGCGTAGCCGGCGCACCAGCGAGTCCAGGTGGCTCGGTCTGGCCTGGATAACCCGCTCGCGGGCGGTGTCGACCTGCTCGATCGTGACCGGCTCCGTCGCCGGGACCTTCATTCGGTCGACGATCTCCGCGGCCAGTGCGTTGACCAGCCAGGGCTGACCGCCGGTCAGCGCGTACACGTGCTCGATGGCCTCGTCGGTGAAGACCCGGCCGGTCTCTGCGGTGTGCTGACCGTGGAGTACCCTCACCTCGTCAGGGGTGAAGTCCCCGAGACGCAGCGACTCCACGATGATGTTGAACGGGCTGGGCCCTCCCGACCGCTCCGGGTTACCGCCGGCGGCGATCCGATAATCCCGCACGTCCCTGAGCCCGCAGAGCGCGATCGAAGCCGGGAACGCCCTAGGACGGTCCTCGAAGCCTTCGCGGATCTGGCTGAGTACCGCAACGAGCGTCGCTCCTGTAAGGGAGTCGATCTCGTCAAGGAAGAGCGCTACAGTAGCTAGTGGCGGTGGGCAGGACTTGGCCCAGGCCGCGAGCGCACCGCCGAGGAGATCCCCGTCCGGACCCTCAGGCCAGGCTGGAGGGCACAGTTCCGCGGGAAGGCTGAGCCGGGCCTCTCGTCTGGCTTTCACGAGGATGGCGCGGGTGGCGCCGCCGATTTTCCGGCAACTCCGGAAGCCGCGCCGATGCTGGCAGCATGTAATGATCTTCCGGCACGCAGGGTCCAGTGATGTTGAACCAGCGGGTCACCACTCACCAGCCTTCCATGCGCAGCGACCGAACCGATCACCTGCAACTCTACGGCGGCGGATGATCGTCAGGTCGGGTGCTACGAAGCGGCCATGCCAGGCTCGTCGTCTGCGGCGCGGTGCTGGTTGGTCACCCAGGCGTCCGGTAGTGGGATCCAGTCGCTGCCGGTCACCAGTTGTATGAGGGCGCCGTCGAGCCGTGGCGGGAGGGTCGGCTCGGTCATCGGGCAGAGCAGCCACAGTGGCCGGCCGCCGGCCCGTGCCCGCTCGGCGAGCGCGAAAAGCACGTCCAGTCCCCGGCCGTCGTAGCGGCCGAAGACGCCGGCGTCGTGCAGCAGTAGTGGCGCGGGCAGACCGTTCGGCCCGGTCCATCTGGCGGGGGCGTCGACCAGGTCGGTGAGCAGCGGCGCGGCTCGTGCCCAGGCGAGCCGCACGTACTCGGCGAGGTTCGCGGCGGCGCGGCTGCCGGGCGCGGCTAGGTCGGCGCGCAGGATCGTCCCCCACGTCGGCTTGGGCCTCGGGTCGACCTCGGCGTGCAGGGCGTCGAGGAACACGGTGGCGACGTCGACGAGCTCGGCGGCGAAGCGGTGCGGCTTCGCCAGTTCGGCGCGGGCCGTCAGGTAGTGGCTGCGCAGGACCGTGAGTGCCCGGAACCCGCCGCTCTCGGCGGCCGTGGTCAGGCGCTGCTCGGCGGTCGCGGCGGCGACCCGGGCGGGGCTGTCGTCGGCCAGCGGGGAGCGGCCGGTCCAGGCTCCCAGATCGGTGGGCTGGCGGACGACTGGCGTCGGCCGGGAGCCCAGTCCCGTCGAGGAGAGCAGGCCGTGCGGCGGCAGGTAGCCACCGCGGGCGTCGTTCCAGTCGAGGGTGAAACCGGCGGCGCGCAACAGGCCGTCGAGCCGCGGATGCGGCGGCAGTTCGGTCCCCAGACCCGGAAACCGGGCCAGCACTCGGTCGTGAATCGCCTCGACGAGCAGGATGTCCTGGTCGGCGCGCTCGTCGGGCTGTGCGGGAACGCCGCCAGGGCGGGCCGAGATGACGCCGGCCTGGGAGAGCCGCAGCGCCCGGACGAGGTCCAGGGCGCGCGGGTAGATCTCCAGGCGGGCGTTGGTCGCGGCAGTGCGGGACGCGGCCGCGGCCAACCGGACGAGGCGCGGCGCGTCGAGCGCCGGCATACCGTCCGGGCTGTCCGTGGTGAGCTCGCGCAGCACCGTCGCCGGGCTGGGGAGCTCCTCGGCCATCGCCAGCCGGTCGGCGACCTTGCCGAGTGCCACCGCGTAGTCGAGCAGCGCCGGCGCCGACGGGGTGGTCGGGCCGTCGGCCTCGGTCACCTCCAGGGCGACCAGAACCCGGTCGCTGTCCTTGTACTTCCGCCGGGCGATCCGCGGCTCGGAGTCCAGGTCGACGGTCTCCAGCGCGGCCCGGACGACCGCCGCCGCCCGCGCCCGCGGCGCGACCGTCTCCGGAGAGCTGCCCCGGCGGGCCAACACCGCGGTGACCAGCTCGTCGAAGCCCATCACCCGGCCGGCCTCGGTGAGGATCTCGACCAGCTCGTCGTGCACCGAACGGACGGCGGAGTCGGCGTGCCAGACCTTGCGCCGCGAGGTCAGCACCTGGGCGATCCGGCCCGGCGTCACCCCGACCCGCGTGGCGACCAGCTGCTGCCCCGGCCAGAGCGGCAGGTCCGGCAGCGTGCCGGCGGCGTCGGGCAGGCCGAGGAGCAGGCGGGTCGCGTTGGCCTCGGTGGCGGCCCGTGGGGAGCGGGGCAGCAGCCGCTCGGCCACCACCTCGACCGGCATGCGAGCGTAGTCCGCCGCCGACGTCGGCTGAGCGGCGGTCGGCGCATCCGCGGGCAGGGGCTGCGGGGCCGGGGCGAGCGCGCGGCGCCACTGGCGGATCCGGGTCTGCAGCTCCTGGCGGGTCTTGCCGGCCAGGCCGGGCAGACTGATGATGTCCTTGGAGCCGAGGTCGAGCAGATCGCCGACGGTCGTCGCGTCGAGCCGGTGCGCCGCCGAGACCGCGCGCGGGGACAGGCCGGCCTGCTCGAGCGGGGTGTCCTCGGTGGCCTGCGCCGCGGCCTGGTCCGGGGTCAGCGGCTCGTCGCTGGCGGCCGGGTGGACGCTCGGCACCGGCGGCGTCGAGTCGGCGGCGCGGAAGACGTCCAGCCAGGCGTCGCGCATGTCCTTCAACGAGCCGAACCGCGAGCCCGCGTCCCGGTGGAGCGCGCGCAGGAAGAAGGAGGTGAGGCCGGCTCGGATCGCCGGGTCGAACGCCTCGGTCGCCACCGTTGGCGGGCCCTCGGTGAACCGCGCCTCGGTTGAGCCGTCACCCCACAGCGGCAGCTCGCCGGAGGCCATCTCGTGCAGCGTGACGGCCAGGGCGTACCGCTCGGCGGCGTCGTCGTAGGTGGTGCGGGTGCCGGCGCCGAGGAACGGGTCCAGGTAGCGGGGCGTGCCGGCGGCCGTGTCGCGCACGGAGTGGTTGGCCAGCGAGAAGTCGATGAGCACCAGCTGCCAGGTCCGGTTGGGGCGGCGGCGCAGCACGATGTTGTCGGGCTTGAGGTCGCGGTGCGCGACGCCCTCGCCGTCGAGGTAGTCGACGGCGACGAACAGGTCGCCGGCGAAGATCTCCAGTTCGTCGACCGACAGCCGGCCCTCGCGCAGCTTGCGGGCCATGGTCTGCTCGCCCGCATGATCGAGGACGAGCACGGTGCGCCCGCCGATGACGAGGGTGTCCAGCCGGGCCAGCCGGATCACCCGCGAGTCGCCGAGGCGGCCCAGCACGTCCGCCTCGTGCTGAAGCCGCGCCGCACGCTCGTCGGAGAGCGCGACCTTCAGGACCTCCTCGCGGTTCGTCTTCTCGTTGTGCGCGAGGAACGCCCGGCTCGTCGAACCGGTACCCAGCCGGCTCCTGATCCGCCACTCCCCGCCGACGAGGTCACCGTGCTCGGCCTCCAACGGGTCCAGTTCCGGCGCCGGCTCCTCCGGCCGGTCGACCGTCGGTGTGGTCACGCTTTCCGAGACCTCGACCGCTGATGCCCCGACTGCCGATGCCTCGACTGGCGATACCGCGGCGGTCGGCGCCGTGAACTCCTCGACGACGAGCTCCAGCCAGTCGAGGAACTCGCCGACGGTGGCGAAGCGGTCCTCCGGCTTCGCCCGGGTGGCCAGCGCGACCAGGTCGTTCGCCGTCTCGGACAGCGAGTCGACGACCGCGGACGGGTGCAGCCCGCCGGCCTCGGCGAGCCGCGCCTTCAACGCGTTGCGGGTCGGCGCGGGGGCCTCACCGGTCAGGATCAGGTAGGCGAGCGCGCCCAGGCCGAAGACGTCGATGCCGACCGGGTCCGGGTACGGGGCGTCCACCTCCGGGGCGAGGTAGCTCTCCGCGGCCCGTTCCAGCTGCGGCAGGAAGCGGTGCGCGGGCTCGATGGCGAGCGCGACCGAGGTCCTCGTCATCGAGGCGGTCCGCTGCCCCGTCGAGGCCTCCATGTCGCGGGCCGCCGCCTGCCAGTCGCTGATCACGAGCCGGGGGGAGAGCCAGCGCCGCTCGCTGTCCGCCGGATCGTCGCCGCGGCGGATGGACGGGACGACGAGGACGCTGCGGGCCGCGAGCGCCCGGTGGTAGAGGTGACGGCCGTGGGCGTAGTCGAGCGTCTCGGCGAGCTCGCGGATCATCCGCAGCCGGGCACCGGCGTCGAGCCGAGCGCCGTAGCGGGCGAGGTAGTGATCGAGACGCATCTCGTCGGGATGGTGCCGGAAGATCAGCGCCGGGCCGGCCTCATGCTGCTCAAGGCCGTCCACCTGGACGATGCCCTGATGCTCGATCCCGCCCAGGACGAGGAACTCGCGCTTCGCCGCCGCCTCCCGGGCGCGGCGCTCGGCCTCGCCCGCACCCATCTCCACCAGGTAGATCCGCACCCGGCGGCGCGCGGAGGCCATCTGGGTGTGCCGGGCGTGGTAGTCCTGCCATGTCGGGCCGGACTCGAAGGCCGGGAACTCCAGGTGCCAGGCGCCGACGCGCTGGTGGCGCCGGCTGCGCGCGATCCCGGCGGCCGGGAGCAGCGTCGCGAGCCGCCGGGACGTCTCCGGGCTGATCCGGTGGCGTTCGTCGCGCAGCGGCGCGTCCAGCAGACCGGACCAGATCGACGGGAGGGCGCCCGCGGTGCCCGCCCTCACCGGGGTGCCGCCGGTGGCGGGCTCCGGGCCGAAAATGCCGTGCAGCTGGAAGTCGGGCAGCTCGACCTTCAGCGTCGGGTTCGAGAGGAACACCGCCGGCTGGAAGAAGGGCATCCGCAGTTTGCCGAGTCCCTGCGCGCGGGCCGCGGTCTCCAGAAGGTGCTTGAGCTCCTTGGACTTCTGGTTCGCGAGGATCAGCGGATTGTCGAAGATCAGATCGCCGCCGGACGGCCGGTGCTGGACCCAGTTCGACCCGGAGGCCGTCAGCCGGCCCGCCCAGCTCTTGATCTCGATCAGGTACACCCCGCCACGGCCGACCACGAGCAGGTCGACCTCGCGCAGATGCCCGGTCGACGCGACGAAGGTGAAGTTCGACCACGCCCGGTACGGCTCCGCGTCCGGCAGCAGCCGTTGGACGTGCTCCAACGCCTCCCGCTCATGGGGGAACTGCGACGCCGTGACCGTTGTCCAACGCCTGTCCTGCACCCCGCCTCCCCGTCCCCGCTGCTCCTGCCGTCACGCCTGAACGACGACGTCCGCCACCCCAGGCCGCGACTATACGGCGAGCTTTTTCAGCATTCCGTGGAGCTGCGTGATCTGCCGGTTCTCCTCGGCGGTCAGCGGCGCCGTGCGGAAGTGCGCGACCGCGTTACGGATCCTGCGGACGCCGTCGAGGAGCTCGATGAAGGCGGTCTGGTCGACGAACGGCCAGCCGAGCTTCTCCCAGTTCGCCGGCACCTTCAGCAGGAACATGTAGTCCCCGAACATCATCTCCGCGACCCGGTCGGTCTTCTTCCTGGTGGCCTTCAGCACGGCCGGGTCGTGGTCGAACGTGGGGGTGAGCAGGCCGCGGATGAGCCGCTCGATCTCGCCGATGACGAAGAACGGCCGGGCCAGGTCGCCGAAGCGGGTCGCGACGTCGGCCATCGTGACGATGCCGCAGATCTCCCCCTGCTGGTTGCGGACCAGGACGTACTCGGAGGCCGTGATCGTGGCAAGCGCCGACAGCAGACTGTCCGTGTCATGAACGACCTGTACGTCGTCGTCGGTCGCCTTCGCCAGGTCGGGCGCGTGACCGTGCGCGTACAGCATCGCGACGGACTGCCAGGTCACGACACCATGGAGATGGGATCTGCCCTCCAGCACCGGGATCTGCGAGTACTCCCACTGGAGCATGCAGGTGATTGCCTTGTGGAGGCTGTCCCTCGGACCTACGGTGCACAGCTCCCGATGGGCGGACGGCAGGTCGCCGACCCGCAGCGCCCCTGCGGGGAGTTCCTCGTCGGGGTACTCGCCCGCTGCCTCCTGCCCAGCCTGCTCCTCCGCGCCGTCGTCCGTGACCTGCTCTGGCGGGATCTCCTCGGAGGAGCGTGCGGTGTCATCAGGCGATTGCCCGGTGTGGTCGGATGGAGCTGATGGGTTCGGCGCCTCGGTGGTCGGCGCCTCGGTGCCCGGCACGTCGGCCTGGTGCGGGATGGGTGGGCTGTCGTCGTGAGCTGGTCGCGAGACCGGAAGGACCCTGATCCGGGTGTCGAGGGGGCCGGCCTCGAAGGTCGGCTCGGTCGCCAGCCGGGCCTGGGAGAGCTGGACTCGGATCGCGGAGATCGCCGCGGGGCTGCGGACGCCGTAGCCGAACCGTTCCAGCAGCTGCCGGATTGTCAGCTCGCCGCCGACCAGTGAGGTGAGGATGTCGTCCATGTGAGGTGCCCGTGGTCTCTGTGCTGTGGGCGGCGGTCAGCCGGCCGCGACGGCAGGCGAGAGCGACTCCCGGCCCGCGGGCTTGCCCATCGCCTTTTCGATCAGAGTGAGCAACCGCTGGATCCTGTCCGCGTAGAAGGCGTCGAAGTCATTGGCCCGCAGTGTTGCCGGATCGATCCGCTGCGAGTCGACAAGATCGTCGATCCAGTCGGCCGGGAGGCCTGACTCACGGGCGAACATCTCGAGGTAGGTCGCCGGCGAGCGCCCGCCGATCGTCTTGGCCGCGCGCAGCGAGAGGGGCGCTTTGTTGATCACGCTGGCCATGCGGGGGTCCTTGGTTCCGGCGCGATCGAACCAGGCCTTCGGAAAGATCTGCCGGAAGTCGACCGACTCGGTCACCAGCGTGTCGGCGTTGATCGGCGCATCGGTCGCGTACCAGTCGTAACAGCCCTGCTGCAGCAGCAGCGCGAAGACGCCCTTGTAGGCGGCGCTGAGCTTCATCGTCATGGTGTGCAGCCGCTGCTCCTGGAACGCCGCCTCGGTGACGGTGTCCGGTTCCCTGCCGACGCCGTTAACCCAGTCGATCACCTGCTCGACGTCCCTCGGAAACCGGCTCTCCGTGGTACCGCCGTAGAGCTCGCCGAACACGCCGCACCAGTACCAGCGGACGATCTTCTCGTGCGCCTCCGGCTGGTCGGCCACCGCCCCGAGGATGGTCCTGATCGCGGCCAGCGGTACGAGCTGCGTCCGGTACGGCAGTTCGCTACTGCGGAAGACACACTGGCCCTGGAGAAAGTCGCCGGCCCACGCGAGCGCCTCCGCCACCGCGGGGGCCCATGCCCGGTAGTCGGCCAAGGGCAGCGTCAGCAGGTCCTTGCGCTTGCACCTGGTTGACGGCGCGTCTGCGGTCCGTCGGGGATGCTCCGCGAGGTAGCGGTGGCGCTTACGGTAACTGAGGACCAGCGTGAGCGCCTGGAGAAAGTCGATGTTCCTCAGATCCTCCAGGACCGGGTACTTCTCGCTCAGTCCTTTCGAGATCCCCTCCCAGTCCTCCTGAAGGTTGAACTCCGACCCATGTTCGGACGCGTACTCACGGTTGCCGGCGTAGGTGGCCGTGAGTAGCTCGAAGACGTTCAGGACAAGCCCGCCGGTGTTGACCTTCTCGAAGACCGTGCAGACCGCCTCGTTGCTCGTTTCCTTCGGGAGCTTGACCCAGGGCACGCGGAACTGGTTGATCCTCTTGATCACCTCGCCGTTGAAGCGCGCCCAGGTGTGTTTCCGGTCGTCGTTGTCGACCGCGTAGGCCCATCCCCAGCCGTGGGTCTCCATCGAGTCCAGGCTGAGGTTGAGCGGGTACATCCCCGCCGCGCACTCCTTCTCCCGACTGGTCAGGTCGATGACATCGCCGGGCCCGGAGCCGCGGCGCAGCAGCCGGTTCGCCGGCACCGAGACGATGGCCTCCTCGCGATCGTCCTCGCTGCCGATCGCCCGGACGATGTCGATGTAGTACCAGACCGACAGGTCGTTGTGCCGCTCGTCCTCGGTCTGCACGGGCTGGCGGGAGACCAGCGCGTGGTAGAGCGAGGTGAGGCGCTGCTGCCCGTCGAGCAACAGGTGCGCGGGGACCGCTCCGTCGGGAACTGTCGTGCCCTCCAGCGGGCGCGCCTTGAACTGCGCCTCACCGCCGGTCTCCAGCGACATGATGACCCCGAGCGGAAAATCTCGGGTGACCGTCGCGAGCAGCGAACGGATCCGCTCGTCATCCCACTTCCACGCCCGCTGGAAGTCCGGGAGCTGAATGTTGCCCGCGGACACGTCCTCGAGCAGCGTTTCGAGGAGGGTGTCGTGCACCGCCACCGCGCGTTCCCCCTGTCACCGGATGGTCGCCGACCGTCGGAGCACCTCCACGCTCCGCGCGGACATCTGGACTCTACCGACTCCTCAGGGTGATGTGACACTTCGGTTATGAAGGCGCGCATGTCGGATAGGGCCGGTCGTGTCCATTGTGCCCGTCAGGCCAAGAGCTTGCCGGGGTTGAGCAGGCCGTCGGGGTCGAAGCGGGCGGCGGCGGCGCGGACGGCGTCGAGGCGGGCGTGGTGCAGCTCCCAGGTGTGCGGGTCGTCGACGTAGACCTCGACGTCGGCGAGGCGTGCCATCCGGGTGTAGAGGTCGTCGGCGCCGTCGTAGCGCAGGAAGAGCATGCTCACCCAGTCGTGACCGGCGGCGGTCAGGAAGCCCTCCAGGTGGATGAGCGACTCCGGCGCGAGCGTGGCGACCTCGGCACGCCGCCGCGTCAGACCAGGCCCCATGCACTGCAGATGGGTCAGCTCCGGGCGCACCTTGCGGACGCGGTAGGTGGTGTGGTTGTAGGACAGCGACGCGATGTGCGCCGGTCCCTTCGGCCGCACCGCGTCGACCCGCCCGCCATGGCGGCGCACGACGGCGCCGGCTGCGGAGACGCTGTCCTCGGTGACGATGCCGCGCAGGCTGACCCGATCGGCCGGCAGTGCGGCGTCGGCCGGGCGGTAGGTGGCGACGATCCCCGCCTCGTCCAGGGAGAGCAGCCGCGGCGTCGGCTCCAGCCCGAACAGCTCCTCCCCGGCGGCCACCGCCCCGTCCAGATCCGGGAATGACGTGTACAGCCCGGTCCAGCGCCGCGCCGGGCGCAGGGCCACGGTGGCTTCGGCGATGACGCCGGAGACCCCGAACGCATGCGCCATGGCGGTGTTCTCGGGGAACGGCACCGCCACCGGCGTCGCGTCATCCGTGCACGGAACGACGAGCAGGGAGCGCAGGTAGCCGTCCCAGATGGCGCCGTTGGCGATCGAGCCGGTGCCGCCCGAGCCGCCGGCGATGAACCCGCCGACCGTGCTCCCGACCGTCGAGGGCAGGATCGCGAGCTCCTGCCCGGTGGCCGCCGCGGCCTTCTCCATCAGCACGAACGACGCGCCCGCCTCGGCGGTCAGCCAGCCGTCCTCGACGGCGAGGATCCGCGCCGCCGCCGAGGTGTCGATGACCAGACCGCCGAACAACGGAATGCCCTGCCCGTAGTTCCCGGTGCCCTGCCCGCGCACCGTCACCGGGACCCGGTGACGGTGCGCGGCCCCGACGGCCACCGCGATCCCGGGCGCATCCCCCGGACGGACCACCACGTCGGCCACCCCGCCGGGCAGCAGCGGGGCGAGCACCGGGCTCATGTGCGCCCAGTCCGTCGACGCGGACAGCCGGGACGCCTCGTCACGGCGCACCGTGTCCGCGCCGAGAAGCTTGGCAAGCTCGGCGGCGAGCGCGTCGAGCACGCCCGGGTCGAGCGGGGTCACCTCGGGCAGCGCCGCGGGGGCGAAGCCGGGCAGCACGCGCTGCCCGGCCAGGCCACCCCGGGACGCCGCCAGGGTCGAGTCCGACATCGCGTTACGTACCCAGCCCGATCTTCGGGTCGAGGAAACTGCCGTCGACCAGGTCGGCGGGCTTCAGGTTGGCCAGGATCGGCTTGTTCTGCGCCTGGTAGATCGGGTCCAGGATCTGGATGAGCTGCTGCAGGCGGGCGTCGTCGAAATCGCCGAGCGTGCTGTTCGCCCCGTTGCCGACGATGCCGAGGGACTTCATCGTCGACACCGCGTACTTCGCGACGCCGTCGCTGTAGACCCAGCCGTTGTTGTACTTGTCGACGAGGTCGAGAATGAGCCTGTTCGCCGCGTCCGGGCTGTTCATGAAGTCGACGATCGACTGCTGCATGATCGGCACGAGCTTCGTCAGGCACGGCTTCAGCGCGGCGAGCTTGTCCTTGCGCACGCCGATCGCCTGCTGGTAGAAGTTGAAGCCGGCGTCCGCGATCAGCTGGTACTTCAGCGGCTTGCCCCAGGAGCGGACCTCGTGCTCCCAGGTGTAGGGCTCGGAGGTCGCGAAGCCCTGCACCGCGTCCGCGCCGCCGGAGGCGACGAAGTTCGTCGGTGTGCCGTCATAGCTGCCGTCGATCTGGCTCTTCTTCAGAATGCCGGAGCCGGTGAAGTAGTCCATGTACGACGCGCCCTGGAAGTAGAGGACCTTCGTGTCCGTCTTCCCGATGTCGGCGATCGTCTTCCAGTCCGGGTGCTTGTCCGGCGACCAGCCGATGATCTGCGGGCTCTTGTCCAGGCCAGCGAGCACCGCCACCGTCGGCTGCGTCTTCGACAGCGCGATCTGCTCGTCCGTGCTCAGATAGCCCAGCGTGATGCCGGAGTCCTTGTAGAGCTGCGAGGTCACCGTCTGGAAGCCGATGGCGGGGCCGCCGGCGCGGATCTCCAGCTTGACGCCCGTGTCGACGCCGCCGTGCGCCACCAGCTCGCCGGTGACGGACTTCGCGCCCGCGTTGATCTTCGGGTCGGGCCCGAGGAGGTTGTACTGGCCGCCGTGCTCCGACTCCGGGTTCCAGTCGGTCTGCAGCACGATAGTCGACGGGCAGCCGGCCGCCTTCAGGTCGTACTGGGCCGGTACCGGGCCGGCCGCGGACGGCGCCGCCGAAGCACCGGAGGACCCGCCGTCACCGCTGCTGCCGCTGCTGCCGCACGCCGCGGCGGTCAGGGCGAGCGCGGTAGCGGACGCCGTCAGCGCGACGAGCCGGACGGGCCGTCGCCGAGATCTGATCAACTGGTGTCTCCAGGGATGTGCGCGGCCCGCGGGCGGGCCCAGGAGTGGACGGGCGGACGGGTCAGCCGCGCTTCGGCTGGTACCAGCGGCCGACCACGCTCCGCGACAGCCAGCCGAAGAAGACGAAGACCGCGACGCCGAGCAGGCTCGCGGTGAGCGTGGTCGCCCACAGGCGCTCACCCTCCAACCGGGAGGTGAACACCGACAGGTTCGTGCCGAGACCCGGCTCGCCCTGCTTGAAGAAGAACTCCCCGACGATCGCGCCGATCACCGACAGCCCCGCCGCGTTGCGGAACCCGGTGAACATCGACGGCAGCGCCGCCGGCAGCTGCAGCTTCCACAGCCGCGTCCACCGCCCGGGGTGGTGCAGGCTGAACAGCTCGTGCATACCGCGGTCCACCGAGTGCAACCCGAACAGCGTGTTCGACACGATCGGGAAGAACGAGATGATGACGCAGACAATGATCCGGCTGGTCAGCGCGAACCCGAAGAAGAAGCTCAGCACCGGGGTCAGCGCCAGCACCGGCACCGTCTGGATGACCACCGCCCACGGGTAGAGCGAGTTCTCGATCCATTTCGCCTGGCTCATCGCCACCGCGACCGCCACCCCGACGACCATCGCGATCGCCAGGCCCGCGAAGGTGACCTCGCAGGTCAGCCGCAGCGCGCTCATCATCGACGAGAAGTTCTTCCCGTCGAGGAAACCGACCCGTACCACCTCGTGCGGCGGCGGCAGCATGAACCGCTGCTGCCGGTTGAGCAGCCCGTCCGACACCCCGTACCACAGGCCGACGAACACGGCGAACACGGCGGCGGGCAACAGCACCGGGCTGACCAGCCCGCCGCGCTCCGCCACGCCCCGCCCGCGCGCCCGTTTCCGGGACGGTGTCACGTCCGCGTTCGTGCGGCTGTGGGTGCCGTTCGTGGGGGTGCCATTCGTGGGCGTGGCGGTGGGCGAGGTACCCGCCATGGAGGGAGCCGTCATGAGTCGTCCTGGTTCCGTAGGTGGTGCGAGACCTCGCCGCACAGGGCGGCGAACTCGGGGCTGTAGCGCAGCTCGGGGGAGCGCGGATAGTCGAACGGGACGGCGAGGTCCGCCTTCACCCGGCCGGGCCGAGCGCTCATCACCACCACCCGCGTCGACAGGAACGCCGCCTCCGCCACCGAATGGGTGATGAACAGGGCGGCGAAACGGCGCAGGACGAACATCCGCAGCAGTTCGTCGTTCAGCCGTTCCCGGGTGATCTCGTCCAGCGCGCCGAACGGCTCGTCGAACAGGAAGATCGACGGGTCGAGCACCAGCGCGCGGGCGAGCGAGGCGCGCATCCGCATCCCGCCGGACAACTCGTGCGGCAGGTGCTTCTCGAACCCACCGAGCCCCACCAGGCTGATCGACTCGTCGACGCGGCGCTCCCGAACGCCTGCGTCGAGATGCTCGAGTTCGGCGAGCAGCCGCACGTTGCCGCGGACCGAGCGCCATGGCAGCAGCGTCGCGTCCTGGAAGACGTAGCCGACATTGCTGGAGGCGACCTCCACCGTCCCGGCGGTGGCCTGGTCCAGCCCGCTCGCGATGCGCAGCAGCGTGCTCTTGCCGCAGCCCGACGGTCCGACAATGGAGACGAACTCCCCGGGCCGGACGGCGAGGTCGGTGTCGACGAGCGCCACCGTGCCGTCCCGGAACCGCTTGCGTACCCCGGCGAAGCGCAGTGCCGGGGCCACCTCCGTCCCGGCGGTGTCGGTGGGCCCTGCCTGGGTGACGGTCACCTGGGTGCCTCCCGGTGGTCCGGACGCGCATGGATGGTCGGAGCGTGCAGCGTGGTGTGGACGCTCGTGTGGGCCACCACGCGACCCGAGCGCCACACGGTGCGGGCGGCGCCGGCCGCGGCGAGCGCGTCGAGGGCGTCGGCGGCCGGCAGGGCGACGAGGTCCGCCGGGCTGCCCGGGACGAGGTCGACCGGCGGCAGTCCGAGGACCCGGCGTGGCGCCGCGCTCACCGACGCCAGCGCGTCCGCCGGGCTGAGATGGCCGGCGGTGACCATCAGTGACGCCGTCTCCAGCGCGTCGCCGCGCCCGACCGGGTTGAACGGGTCGCGCAGGTTGTCGCCGCCTGCGGCGACCGTCACCCCGGCGTGCCGCAGCGGCCCGACCGCCGTGAGGCCTCGCGGAGGGCCGATGGCGTGTGCGCGTCCCTGCAGGTACAGGTTCGTCTGCGGAAGTGTGACGACGCCGATGCCGGCGGCGGCGACCTGCTCGCTCACGCGGGCCTGCACGTCCGGCGGCTGCATCGCGAGGCTGACGCAGTGGCTCGCCGTCACGCCGTGCGGGAAGCCGGTGCGGGTGACCAGATCCGCGAGGGTGGCGAGGCTGAGCAGGCGGGGGTCGAGAGTCTCGTCGGTGTGAAGGTCCAGCGGCCGGCCGGCCTCGCCCGCGGCATCCAGGCAGATGGCGACGGCCTGGTGCGGCTCCGGGTCCAGGTGGGGGCAGCCGCCGGCGACGTCGGCGCCCTCGGCGAGGGCCCGGCGCAGATCGCGTCCCGGCTGGCCGGACAGCGGGTTCGACACCAGCGCGACGAGCTGCAGGTCGACCACCCCGCGCCAGCGTTCCCGCACCCCCACCAGGGCCTCCAGCGCCCGCATCCCCGCCTGCACGCCGACGTTGACGTGGGTGCGGATGTGCGTGGTGCCCAGCGCCAGGTGGATGCGCAGCGCCGCCTGCGCCCGCGCGGCGAAGTCCTCGACGGTCATCGCCGGCAGCAGCGTCTGGATCGCCTCGATCGCACCGGCGAGATCCCCGGTGGCGTTGCGGGCCAACGACACGGTGAGCGCCTTGTCCAGGTGCGCGTGCGGTTCCACGAACGACGGCAGCAGCACCTGCCCCCGCAGATCGACGGCGCCGTCGCCGTCGCCGTCGCCGTCGCCGTCGCGAGGTTCCGCGCTGTCGAAGCTGTCGGCGCCGGCGGGAGTACCGACCCCGGAGCGGAGCGGCACGACCTGGTGGACGAGTCCGCCGACGAGTTCGAGGTCGACGACCTCACCCGTAGCCGTCATCGCCCCTCGCAGCCAGCTCACCGCGTCACCCTCAGGCGCACTGCGCCGACGTCCCGGGCTGTCCCGACGTCGCGGGTTGCTCCGAGGACGCGGCGGGAGATGTCGGCGGCGGCGTGGGCCGCGGCCAGCTCATGGCCCGGTTCGGCGCCGCCGGACAGGTTGACGCCGTCGATGCCGGGCAGGGCGAGCATCCGTTCGGCGAGGTCCGCCCCCGCCCTCACACCCGCCTCCCGCGGATCGGCCGCGTCCAGGACCCTCTCCAGATAACCGACCGGCAGCCGCCCGGCGGCGAAGGAGGCGACGACCGCCGCGGTGGTCGCGCTCGTCACCACCGGCACGCAGGCGAGCACCAGGCCGCCGAACCCGGCGTCACGCAGCTCCGCCGCCGCGTCGCCGACCTGGTCCGGGCCGCCGCAGTGGTCGACGAAGACGACCTCCACGCCGGCGTCGATCTTGGCGAGCAGCCGGGACAGCCGGTGCTGCCGGGGCGGCGCGGCCGGTGCGTGCGCGGCGGAGACGAGCGGTCCGCGGCCGCGCGCCAGGTCAGCGACTCCGATGCAGTCCAGGTCGAACACGGCGCTCGCGTCGGCTCGGTGCCCAAGCGCCGGATGATCGCCGGTGACGCAGTGCACCGCGGTGACGCCGGCGTCAACGCAGGCCGCGATCTCCCCTTCGAGCGCGACCCGGTTACGGTCGCGGCAGGTGACGCCGGCCCACACGGCCACCCCGCGCTCGGTGAGCAGCCGCGCCCGATACGAGGGCGGAAACTGCACGCGCGCCCCGCCGTGATCCCCGAGCAGGCAGGCGTCCGCGGCGGGCGCGAGCACGTCCGCGCTGGCGCGCAGCGCGTCCGCCGACAATGGCGCCGCCGGCAGATCCGCGACGACCACCGGCCGCCGCGCCGCCACCGCCCGGAACGACTCCGCGGCCCGTGCCGCAGCCGGCACTCTCCCCTGCTCCACGGGTGCCGCCGCCGGGTCCGCAGACGCTGGGAGACCCGCCGGAACCGCGTGCCGTACCGCGTCCCGCAGGGGCGTCCGCGTCCGCTCCGGAGACGGGTAGGGCCAGGCGTCGAGCGCCTCCAGGAAGGAGCACGAACCGACGCTCGGCACCTCGCAACCGTGGTCGTCGCCGACGCCCGCGCAGGGCCCGTGCAGCATCTGCTTGGGGCATCGGGCGACCGCGAGCTGCCAGCTGGCCTCGGCGGACGTCCCGATGTTCATCACGCCAACACTGTCGGGCGAGGCCATCGACGCGGGGTTTCCGGTCGATAAGGCGTGTGTAAAAGCTTCCTTGATCCTCAGGGCCTGGACAGGCCCCGCGTCACCTCCTGGTCAGCGCGTTCGCGGTGCCGATCAGCGGATCGGGCGCGGCTCAGGTACCGCAGGGGGAGGGGGTCGGCGCCAGCGACGCCGTGGCGGCGAACTGCTGCACCCAGGCCGGGGGATGGCGGTCGTCGCGGGTCGGCTGCCACTGGCCGTCCCGCTGGACGTACTCCCAGCCGGCGCCGCCACGCAGGTAGCTGGCCAGGGCGTCGATCAGGCGATCGATGTGGCCGGCGGTGGTGCCGACGCCGACGCTGGCCCGCAGCGCGCCGCCCGGGGCGCCGAGCCGGGCTAGCAGGGGATGCGCGCAGAACCGCCCGGCTCGCACGCCGATGCCGTGCTCCGCCGACAGGTAGGCCGACACCAGCGCAGGGTCATGCCCGGTAAGGGAGAAGGTCACGACCCCGACCGGCTCGCTGTCGCCCTCACCCGCGTCGCCCGGCCAGATGCGGTGCACCGTCACGGCGTCGAGGGCGGCGAGGCCGCGCAGCAGCCGGTCGCGCAGAGCGGCCTCGTGGCGTTCCCAGGCGCCGGGGGGCAGCGCGGCCAGGGTGCGGCAGGCGGCGGCGATCGCGGTGGCGCCGGCGAGGTTCGGGGTGCCTGCCTCGTGCCGGGCGGGCCCGGTGGCCCAGTCGACGCCGGTGGTGGAGACCTCCCGGACCGCGCCGCCGCCGGCGAGATAGGGGGCGGCCGCGTCGAGCCAGTCGGCCGCGCCGACGAGCACCCCGGCTCCGAACGGCGCATACAGCTTGTGCCCCGAGAAGGCGAGGTAGTCGACGCCGAGGGCGGCCATGTCGATCCGGCGGTGGGGGGCGAGCTGGGCGGCGTCGACGAAGATCCGGGCGCCGGCGTCGTGCGCCATCCGTGCGAGGCGGGCCAGTGGCGGCGCCTCGCCGGTGACGTTCGACGCGCCCGTGACCGCGAGCAGGGCCACCGGTGCGGCCCGGAGCTCGGCGGCGAGCGCGTCCAGGCTCGCGGCCCGCGTCGGTCCGGTGGGGACGTACCGCACGTCCCCGCTGCCGCGCCGCCCACCACCCTGCCACGGCAGCAGGTTGGCGTGATGTTCCAGATCGAACAGGACCACCCCGCCGGCGCCGGCCGGCAGGGCGCGGGCCAGCAGGTTCACGGCGTCGGTCGTGTTGCGGGTGAACACGACGAGGTCATCCTCGCGAGCCCCGACGAAGCGGGCGACCTCCTGGCGCGCGCCCTCGTACAGGCTGGTGCACACCTGCGAGGCGAAGCCCGCGCCGCGGTGGACGCTCGCCGAGTAGGGCAGCACCCGGGCGACGTGCTCGGCGACGGCGGCCAGGCACGGTGCACTGGCGGCGTAGTCGAGGTTCGCGTACTCCACCTCACCCCCGCCGACCACCGGCACGGCGAGCCCCGCACCCTCCAGCGCCAGCAGCGGCCAGACGCCGTCGGCCGGCGCATCCTCCGCCGGTGAGTCGGCGCACGCGGGTCTGCACTTGCCGCAGGCTGGGCAGCCGCGGCCACGTCACCACCCGGGGCACCCCACTGCGCTACGAGGGTTGCCGGCCAGCAAGCCGGGGCTGAACGCTGACACTCGGGACGTTGCCGGTGACTGTAGCAAGAACCCTGGCCCTCCGTACGGCGATCGGAGTACTCCAGATCCGGGGCAGCGACCGCTCCAGTTCCGTAGCTCACCTGGCTCCAATTCCGTCATGCGAGGGGTCGCGGCGCGGCTGCTCCGCCTGACGCCGCAGAAGCTGCTCGCGCGCACCCCGGCCGCTCCGACGGAGTTCGGTCACCTGCTCGAGACGTTCGTGGTCGCGGAACTGCTCAAGCAGACGTCGTGGACGGACGGCATCGGTGGGCTCGGCCACTGGCGTACGCGGGACGGCGCCTCTGGACGCACTGACGAGCCGCTCTTCGTCGACGACCATTCCCGCAGGCGAGCCCCCTACCAGAGTTGGCAGGAGGTGGGCGCTCGAGGGGCTGATCAGCCGGCGGCCACCGACCGCTGGGCCTCGTCGCCGACGCCTCTCGCGTTCCGCGGAACGCATCCGGAGCGGTCCCTGCTACTTCCGGCGTTCCGCGGAACGTGACTGGACTGGTCCTGCCGCTTTCGTCCAGGCCTGCGCTCAGTGGGTTCGGCTGGCGCCATCGATCTGGTCGAGGGTTTCGCAGGCGAGGGTGATGCGGTCGGGGGAGGGCTCCTCGTAGCGGTAGTTCCGGGCGCGGATGTGGCGCAGGAAATCGGGCTGAGGCGCGAATCCGTAGATGTTGAGGTAGTAGGAGACCGCGTCCGACCAGAGCCAGATTCCGTCCGTGCGATGGCTGGTCGGGACACTTCTGCCCTTGTGGCTGTCGACGACGTCAGCCGATCGGTCCATGTTCCTGCCAACGAGGTGGCCCGCGTTGAGATACGCGAGCAGGTTTGCCATCTCCTCGCCGGGCGAGAGCCGCTCTCGACCTCCGAAGCTGGGGCGCCCATCCACCACAGGGTGGACGTCGGCAAGTCGGAGAGGCCGGGTATCTGGATTCGTCATGCATCCTCACGTGGCTCGACAGTGAACCGCTCGCCGTCCCGAGGGCGCCGTCCCCACGGCCACGCTGGTCGGCCCGGAGCGCTGGGTCGCCGGGTTTTCGCAGGTAATCGGGGGTGTCCTGAGGAATACGCCCGCCAGGGGAGCTGCCGGTGCCGGGCATGGAGATGTGCCGTGCGCGGCGCTGACATCAGCGCCGCGCGAAGCCGCTCGCCCACGAGTCTCCCTTGACGCACCGAAGACAGCCCAAAGACCAATAAGCGATAGGCATCGTAGTGCAACCCCCGTGGGAATTGCGGCCGGCGTCGCGAGAAGTGGCCTCGCCGGCCGAAATCAGGCTGCCGTGGCGGCGGTGAGGTGCCCGAGCGCAGCGTCGACGAGGGCGAGCATGGCCTGGGTGATCTGGTCGAGCATGGCCGCGCGCAGTGCGGGTTCGGTCAGGATCAGCGCGGTGCGCTCGCGCAGCTCGTGGTGCTGCCTGGCACTCAGGGTGGCGAACTGCTCGCGTAGGGCCGCCGGTGGCGATCTTCGTGGCCTTGTCGCGGGGCCGCGGCAGTGTTGTGGCAGCTACGGTCGCGAACTCAGGGACGAACCGGACGCACACCCCTGGGTTCTGGCCTAACCGGCGCTCCCGCGGCTGGCCAGGATGCGGGCGGCATGGGTGAGCAGGTGGGGGAGGGTGCGTTCGTGGACGGGGGCAATGGCCTGCCAGAGCAGGCGGCCGGCGGTGCGTCGGCAGCGCAGCTGGGTGGCCCAGGTGACGGTGGACTCCTCGACAAGGACGGAGTTCGTTGCCTCGACGAGGGGAGACGGCGCGGTCAGGACGATCCGCTCCGGTGCGTCCTCGAGGATCCGCCAGCCCAGAACGTGCGTGGGTGAGTGCCGGGGGCCGAGGTCGAAACGCAGGCCGAGGCGCCAGCCCGCGATCAGCGCCGGGCGCAGGGCGGTGGGCCCCTTCTCGAACACGGTCCGGGCCCAGTCCTGCGCGGTGCGGTCGGCGGCATCCGGCACTGCCAGCGCGAACGCGACCGTGTAGTCGGGCTCGCCGGCCAGGCCGTGGCCACGCGCGAGCGTGGCGGGAACCGCGGTGCGCTGGGCGCGTCCGATGCTCAAGGTTCCTCCGCGGGCGGTCGTGGCGCTGTCCGGATCGTACGGTCCCGGGCCGCCCACGGCGCTTGGGGGGAGTAGCCGTCAACCGGCGGCGCCGAGGGCGCCGGCCACGACCAGAAGGCCGACGACGAGCGCGGAGACGGCGGCCAACCACGGCCTGCGGGCGCGCAGCCACCACAAGCCCGCCGTCGCGACCCCGACCGCCGGCGTCGCCGCCAGGATCACCATGCCGAGCAGAACGACGGCGGTCGCCCGGCCGTGTCGCAGGCCGTCTGCCAGGTCGGACAGCCGCAGGGCCGCGTCGGCGCCGAGCAGGTCCCCGCGCGGGCCCCCGACCCAGGCATGGCCGTTCTGCATGAGGGCAACCACCAGACCGGCGAGCACGACCACCGTGCCGAGCCCACCCCCGATCCGCAGCACGGCCGCGACCGGTCGCGCCCCCACCTCCAGCCCGCCATCCAGGGGCGCGTGGCGAGGGGGGCGGGGGAGGAGACGCATCACGTGACCTGCCTTTCCGAGGTGGGTGACGGGAGCGGATCAGGCCAGGCCGCGCAGGAGCATCTGGACGCTGATCACGAGCAGGACCACGAGGAAGACGGCCCGCAGCGTGCTCGTCGGCACGACCGCCAGCAGCCGGGACCCGAGACGGGCACCGGCGATCGTGCCGAGTGCCACCGCCCCCGCCAGCGCCGGCACCACGTCGCCGCGCTGCAGGTAGACGACGGCGCTGGCGGCGCCCGTCACGCCGATCATCAGGTTGCTGGTGGCCGTAGAAACCTTGATCGGCAGGCGCATCGCGAGGTCCATCGCCGGGACCTTCATCGCGCCGGAACCGATGCCGAGCATGCCGCTGACGGCGCCGGCGGCGGTCATCATCGTCAGGCCGGTCGCCGTCCTGGTGACCTGGTAGGTGCGGGGCTCGCGGCCGGCACCGCCCGGGACGTCGCCATGCAGGGTCAGGGTGTCGGCGATGCGGTCGACCGGCACCGCCACGCCCGCGGCCTCCCTGCGGTGGCGCAGCATCTGCACCGCGCTGAATGCCAGCACCACCCCGAACACCGTGTACAGCACATGGGCGCTGATGTGCCCCGCGAGCAGCGCCCCACCGACCGCGCCACTCACCGTCGCCACCTCCAGGGTGACCGCGACCCGCAGGTTCGCGAAACCCTCGTCGAGGTAGCGGGGGGAGGCGGCCGCGCTGCCGGCGACGACGGAGATCACCGACGCGCCGATCGCGAGCCGCACGTCGAGGCCGAAGGCGAGGGTCAGGATCGGCACAATGAACGTCCCGCCGCCGAGCCCGAGCAGACTGCCCAGGCACCCGGACGCGACGCACACCGCCGTGATCGTCAGGAGCTCCGCCAATGGGCTCATGGCACCTGCCCCTCCATTCCGCCAGGCCAATTACGTCTGCTACAGAGAATATCGTTGACAGACATATTGCGTCCAGTCAGACGTGACGAGGGCCATGTGCACCGGCGCGAGACGGCCGGCGGCCTCAGCGGTCGAGGTCGAGAGTGCGGGTGAGGAAGTCGAGCACCACGGGTAGGCGTTCGGCGGTCGGGAAGGCCGGTCCGTGGCCGGCGCCGGGCAGGATCGAGACCTCGACGGCGGGTGCCCCGGCCGCGCGCAGGGCGTCGGCGAGCTCGAGGGTCTGCCCGTGCGGCACGACACAGTCGGCGTCACCGTGCTCGAGCAGGAACGAGGGCAGCGGCCCGCGGCCGAGGTAGTGCAGGGGGCTTGCGACCCGCACGAGTTGGGGTGCGGTGGCAACCATGCGGCCGAGGAAACGCGACTCCGGCGAGCCGCGGCGGCCGTGCGCCGCGTCCGGTGCGCCGCAGCGGGGGTTGGCCCGCGCCTGGGCGTCCATCGAGGCGAAGTTCACCGGGCCGTAGAAGTCGATGACGGCCCGCACGTCGCTGCGCACTCCCGCGTTGCCCAGCGCCGGGTCGTCGTACATGGGAACCCCGGCGGTGGCGCCGATCATCACCGCGAGGTAGGCGCCGGCGGACGCCCCGCTCGCCGCGATCCGCTCGGGGTCGAGGCCGTACTCGCCGGCGTGGGCGCGCAACCAGCGCAGGGCTGCCTTGACGTCCTGGACCGCCGCGGGGAAGCGCGCCTCGCCGGAGAGCCGGTAGTTGACGCTGGCCACCGCATAGCCCGCCCGAACCAGGGCGGCGGCGACCGGCAGATCGTCCCGCTTGTCGCCGACGGCGAAGGCGCCGCCGTGGATGGTGAGCACCACGGGCAGCGCGCCCGCGGCGGCGCCGGGCCACACGGAGGCGCGGGGCGGGGGAGCTGGGAGGTACAGGTCGAGGCGCTGGGACGCCGAGGTCGGCGCGTAGCGGAGGTCGCGGCCTGCCCAGGTCCCGGCCGGCAGCTCGGCCGGGCCGCCGGGGCGGCCTGGGTCTACGGGCGGGCGCGCGGAGGTGAACCGTGACCAGCGGGCTCGTGCATGGCGGATGGTCATCCGTCCTTCCGGGAGTGTGGGCCGCACCACAGTGTTGATGAGGCCTTCTTTTTCAGTACAGTACGGTACTGTTTCTGTGTCGGCGCAGCCCGCGCATTCCCTGCGGGACGGGGGCCGCCGGCGGAGGGAAGGAGGAGGAAGCATGTCGCCCCCGGACGGCTCTGTCCGAGGTCGCCCCCGGGACGAGTCTCGGGAGCGGGCCATCCTCGACGCGGCGCTCGAGCTGCTGGTCGAGGTCGGTTTCGAGCGGATGAGCATGGTGGCCGTCGCGAGCCGGGCCCGGGCAAGCAAGGCGACGATCTACCGCCGCTGGCCCTGCAAGGCGGAGATGGTGGTGGAGGCGCTGCGCAGGCGGTCGCCACCCGCCCATGTTCCCGCCGACATGGGCAGCCTCCGCGAGGACCTCGCTGCCGAGATCCGCCTCATGATCGAGGTTCTCTCGGGGCCGGATGGTGCGCTGCTCGTCGGCATCCTGCGAGCCGCGAGCGAGTCTCCGGAACTCGCCGCGGTGATCCAGGCCAATGTCATCCAGCACAAGGCGGAGATGGGCTCCTGCCTGCTGAAACGAGCCGCCGAGCGGGGGGAAGTGGTCGACTCTCTCGATGCCGCGCCGCTGATGGAGGTCATCTTCGCGATGATCCTGATGCGGCTGCTGGTCACCGGGGAGCCGCTGGGCGAACCCTTCGTCGAACACGTGGTCGACGACGTGGCCCTGCCGATGCTCGCCGGCCGGTCGGCGCGCGTCGCGGAGCGCTCGAACGTCTGAGCTACTATGATCTCGAACGCTTGATCGATTCCGATCGGGGTCGCCGGCGGGAGGTCGCGTGCCGCCCGTGGGCTGGTCCACCGCGCACGAGGTTCCCCATGCACCTGTCGCCGATATCCATGTCCCGTCCACGTCCGTGTCACGTTCGAGGTCGGTCATCCGTCCTTCCCACGTGCTCTGCTGACCCGGGCGGCCCTGGTTCGCGCGCATCTCGACGTCCCCGCACCCGACGTCCAAGCAAGCAATTCATCTGGTATTCGATCCACCTGGCAAGGAGCCTTCCGTGACCGATACCGTCCAGGACCGGACCTCCCGGGGTCCGGTGGGCGTGGCCGACGGCGCACCAGACCCGCGGCGGTGGCTGGCACTGTCCATCATCGCCCTTGCGCAGCTCATGGTCGTGCTCGACGCGTCGATCGTGAACATCGCGATGCCGCACGCCCAGTCCGCCCTGCACATCTCGACGGCCAACCGCCAGTGGATGGTGACGGCCTACACCCTCGCCTTCGGCGGTCTGCTGCTGCTCGGCGGGCGCATCGCCGACTATCTCGGCCGCAAGCGCGCCTTCATCTGGGGGCTGATCGGCTTCGCGCTGGCCTCCGCCCTCGGTGGTGTGGCGCCCAACGCCGGGCTGCTGTTCGCCGCGCGGGCCCTGCAGGGTGCGTTCGCCGCCGTGCTCGCCCCGGCCGCGCTGTCGCTGATCACCGTCACCTTCACCGAGAGCAGGGAGCGAGCCCGGGCCTTCGGCGTCTACGGCGCGATCTCGGGGGGTGGCGCGGCCATCGGTCTCATCGTCGGCGGTGTTCTCACCGAGTACGCCTCGTGGCGCTGGTGCCTGCTGGTGAACGTGCCGATCGCACTGATCACGGCCTTCGCCGCGGCGCCGGTGGTGCGGGAGAGCCGCGCCGAGGGCGAGGCGCGCTACGACCTTCCCGGTGCGCTGTCCGTGACGGCGGGCCTCGTCGCTCTCGTGTACGGCTTCACCGTGGCCGCGGAGGACGGCTGGAGCGACGCGCGGACGCTCGGGCTGCTGGTCGGGTCGGTGGTGCTGCTCGCCGGTTTCGTCGTCATCGAGTCGCGCTCGACCGCGCCGCTGCTGCCACTGCGGGTGGCGTGGGAGCGTAACCGGGGCGGATCGTTCCTGGCCTCGCTGCTCATCGGGGCCGGCCTGTTCGCGATGTTCCTGTTCCTCACCTACTACTTCCAGCAGACCCTGGGCTACAGCGCGCTGAAGACGGGATTCGCGTTCCTGCCCTTCAGCGGCGGCATCATCGTCTCGGCCGGGCTCGCCAGCCAGTTGCTGCCGCGGCTCGGGCCGGGCGTGCTCGCCGGCGCCGGCACGGTGCTCGCCGCGGTGGGCATGGCGTTGCTGCTGTCGATCGGTGTCGACACCAGCTTTGCCTCCCACGTGCTGCCCTCCGAGCTGCTGATCAGCTTCGGGATGGGATTCGCGTTCGTTCCGCTGTCGAGCCTCGCTCTCGTCGGTGTCGCCCCGCATGACGCCGGAGTGGCGAGCGCCCTGGTGAACACCACCCAGCAGATCGGCGGTTCGCTCGGCACCGCGCTGCTCAACACCGTGTACGCCACGGCCGTGGCGAGCTACAAGTCCGATCACGGCACCAGTGCCAAGGCTCTCGCGCAGTCGCAGATCGAGGGCTACACGACGGCATTCCTGTGGGGAGCCGTGCTCATCGGGGCCGCCGCTGTTGTGATCTTCGTGCTCATCCGTGCTGGGCGGGAGAGCACCGCGGCGACCGAGGGCGCCCCGGCGCACGTCGGCTGAGTCGGATGTCGGTCCGCGGTCCGCTGCCCCCGGGCGGGGTGGCCGCGGACCGTGCCGCCGGTCGGGCAGGGGCGGAGCTTGACCTGGGTAGATGCGGCGCGTCCGGAGTCGACCCGGTGGCGATCAGAGGCCGGTGGGCAGTCCATCAGCACCAGGTCGTAGGCGGACGCGGGCAGGGTCGCCAGGGCCGCGTTCAGCCGCAGGTACACGTCGAAGTAGTGCCGCGTCGACCGGTGCGCCTCGGCCCCGCCCAGGTTCATCTCGACGTCGCCGAGCGAGAGGTGCGAGGCGGCCAGATCGAGAGGTGCGAGGCGGCCAGATCGAGGGTGCCGCCGCCCTCGGCGATGTGGGTGTTCAGCACCGAGGGAGAGGTGAGCAGCGGCGCCAGCGGCGGCACGGCGGATCCCATCCGCCACTCCTCGAACCAGTGCTTGATCGTCCGGCGGTCGGCCAGTTCGGACCGCCACTGCTCGGGGCGCAGGAAGGAGAAGGTGAGGCTTGCCTGGGGACCGAGGTCGATGAGCAGGACCCGTTTGCCCCAGGCGGCGATCTGCCCGCCGATGTTGGCCGTCAGCGTCGTCTTCCCGACGCCGCCCTTGTAGTTCACGACGGAGATCACACGCACGGTGCGCCCACCCCGCCCCCCGCTGTGGACCGGGCCATCCCAACCCCTGTCGCCGCGCCGCCACCCACCAGCCGTCCGCGGTGTGCCGCCTGCACACAGTGCCGGTGATGTCCGGAACAGCACACCACGAGGCGGCTCGCCCGGACCCTCCCTGACATGGACTGGGTGCGGGCGGTGCGTGCGCCTTGACCCCCAGTGGTGCCGCCGGTCCGGCGTTGGGGACACGGTGTGTGATCCAGAGGCTACGCTGATCGGCGCTGTGGATGCCTTCCCGTGCGGCCACGGGGGTTTCGCCGGGTGGGCGGTACGCGAGGCGGGCGAGGCGTCCGCCTTGGCAACCCGATCACCATCTTCGGGGTGGTTCGCCGTGAGGCCGGCGTCGCGGGGGGCTATCGTCACCCGGACCCTGTGAAGTCCCAGTCACCGACCTCGGGGGACGATGCGTCCATGAGTACCTCCAGCGGGGCCGGCGCCGGCGCCACCCCGGGCCGGAGCGGGACGGCGGGCCCGGCGCCCGCGCCCGACCGTGGCCGGGCGGATGCGCGCCGTACGGCCGGCCGTGCCCTGCGCTCCGCACGATCACTGCCGGGGCGTTCTCGGCGTGCCTCGAGCGCGACCGCGGGCGACCGTGAGTTTCCCCGGCACCCCGCGGGTCCGGCCACCGGAACCCGCGGCGGGGCAGCCGGCGGTACGCAGGCGCGGACCGGGACCCGTGCACAGGGCGGCGCCACCCCGGCGGGCGGTGCCGGTCCGGCAGGGGGAAGCACGCGGCCAGCGCACGGCGGCGACCGGCGGGGCTGGCGCCCGGGCCTGCCGGCGTGGGGGCGGCCGTGGGTGCCGCGGGTCGCGGCGCTGCTGACGTTCGCCGTCGGCCTGCTCGACGTCGTGTCCGCGCTGACGCCGGAGTGGCGCACCCGGCTGGCTGACCTGCGGGTTCTGCTGCCCGCGGCCGCCTCCCGGCAGGCGGCGGCCTTCACTGTCGTCGTCGGCATGCTGCTCGTGCTGCTCGCGGCCGGTCTGCGCCGGCGCAAGCGGCGCGCCTGGCGGGCCGTGGTGATCCTGCTGGGTGTCAGCGTCGTTCTGCATGTGGCCAAGGGCCTCGACTACGACGAGGCGGCGGGGTCGGCCGCGCTGCTCGGCGCGCTGGTGCTGGTCCGGGGCGAGTTCCGGGCGAAGGGTGATCCCTCTACCCGGTGGCGCGCGCTCGGCGTCGGCCTCCTGCTCACCGTGATCTCTATCGGCATCGGCTTCCTGCTACTGCATCTGCGCGAACACCGTCTGTCCGGCCCGCACTCCTGGTCGGCGCAGCTCGAGCAGATCCTGCTGGGGCTGATCGGCATCCCCGGCCCGTTGCACTTCAACTCCGACCGGTTCGCCGACCTCGCGACCCGGGTGTTGCTCACCCTGGGCACCGTGACCATCGGCACCACCGGCTACCTGGCTCTGCGCCCGCCGCACCCGCAGCCGCGGCTGACCGACTCCGACCAGGAGCGGGTGCGCGGCCTGCTGGCCCGCCACGGCGGGGCCGACTCCCTGGGCTACTTCGTGCTGCGTTCGGACAAGTCAGTCATCTGGTCGCCGTCCGGCAAGGCGTGCGTCGCCTACCGCGTGGTCAACGGAACGATGCTCGCCAGCGGTGATCCGATCGGCGACCGGGAGGCCTGGCCCGGGGCGATCCGCGCGTTCCTGCAGGAGGCGGCCGACCACGCCTGGACACCGGCGGTCATCGGCTGCTCGGAGGCCGGCGGAACCGCCTGGACCCGTGCGGGCCTCGCCGCGCTCGAGTTCGGCGACGAGGCCGTCGTCAACACCGCCACCTTCACCCTCGACGGTCGGTCGATGCGCAACGTGCGCCAGGCCGTCGCCCGCGTGGAGCGCGCCGGCTACACCGCCGTCGCCCGTCGGGTGCGCGACCTCGGGCCCGAGGACATCGCCGAGGTCAAGGCCCAGGCCAAGGCCTGGCGGGGCACCGAGACCGAACGCGGGTTCTCGATGGCGCTCGGTCGTCTCGGTGACCCGGCCGACGGTGACTGCGTCCTCGTCCTCGCCTACGAGACCCCCAGCGCGCCAGCCACCGCCACCGCCGGGACGGCGGACGAGGGTGCGCCGCCACTCACGTCGAAGTCGAAGCGGAAGACAGGCGCGAAGGCCGCCGCCGCCGCGGCCACGGCGGATGCCGACCAGACGCAGGCGGCGCCACCCGGCGCGGCCGAGCCCGGCGACGGCGGACAGGCGCCGAGGCTGCGGGCGTTGCTGCACTTCGTGCCCTGGGGCCAGGACGGGCTGTCGCTGGACGCGATGATGCGGGACCGTTCCGCCGACAACGGTCTCAACGAGTTCCTCATCGTCAGCACGCTTCGCCAGGCGGCGGAGCTGGGTGTGGCGCGGCTGTCGCTCAACTTCGCCTTCTTCCGCTCCGCGCTGGAGCGCGGCGAGCGGCTCGGCGCGGGTCCGGTGATCCGGTGCTGGCGAGGTCTGCTGATGTTCATGTCCCGCTGGTTCCAGATCGACAGCCTCTACCGGTTCAACGCCAAGTTCGCCCCGACCTGGCTGCCCAGGTTCGTCTGCTACCCGGCGACCGCCGAACTGCCGCGGATCGCCGTGGCGATGCTGGAGGCCGAGGCCTTCCTGGTCTGGCCCCAGTGGCGCCGCCGGATCCCACGCTCGCCGTCACTGGTCGCCGCCCGGCGCCGGCTTCGCGGGAGCGAAAGGGAGGATGCGGGAGAGGATGGTGCCGGCGTGGGCGTGTCCGACACGCCCTGACGGTTGCCGGTCTGACCGCGGCCGTCCTGACCGTTGCCGTCATATCCGCTGGGGGGTCGGGGATGGGATCTCTGGTCGTCATCGGGAAGTGGTTCCTGCTGGGGCTTGGCGCGGTGACGGTGGCCGCGTGGGCCCTCTGCGCGCGGCTGGCGCGCCGAGGTCGGCTCGTCACCGTCGCCACCGCGAGCCTGGCCTTTCTGCTCACCCTCGCCACGGTCGCCGATCTGGTCAACGCCCACTACGGGTACCTGCCCCGCCTCGACGACGTCGTCGGCGTGAAGTCGTGGCCCACCGCGTCGTCGCGGGACACGGTGGCCGCCGCGACACCGGTGCGGACCTATCCGCAGGGATCCGTGGTGAGTCTGCCGGTCCCGGGTACACACAGCGGTTTCGGCGCCCAGCAGGCACTCGTGTACCTGCCGCCGCAGTACTTCTCCGAGCCGCGGGCGCGCTTCCCCGTCGTCTACCTGATGCACGGCTCGCCGGGGGTGCCCGTCGACTGGTACCGGGCGAACCGGGCGGCACAGACCGGCGCGTGGCTCGCCGGACACCACCGGCCCGTGATCCTCGTCGCCCCCCGGCTCAGCCACGGCTGGCTCGATGACAGCGAGTGCGTCGACCGCCCCAGCGAGCACATCGAAACCTACGTCATCGACGACGTCATCCCGACGATCGACGCCCGCCTTCGGGTGCGCGCCGACCGCGCCGACCGGATCTTCGCCGGGATGTCCGCCGGCGGCTTCTGCGCGCTCAACCTAGGCCTGCGCCACCGCGACCTCGTCGGCACGATCGTCGACATGTCGGGCATGGACCGCCCCACCCACGACGGCGGCATGGTCGGCCTGTTCGGCCACCGCCGAGATCTTGCCCGGGTCGTCGCCGCCAACACCCCGGCGGGCTATGCGGCGCACCTGTCCGCGTCCCCGTCGATGCGGATCTGGTTCGACTCGGGTCTCGGCGACCACGAGGCCCTCGGTGACACCCGCACGATGGCCGCCGTCCTCGGCAGCCGCCCCGGGTTCACCGTCATGCTGCGCCTGCGGCCCGGTGCCCACGACTTCGGCGTCTGGCGCCCGGCGCTGCGCGAGGGCCTGGACTGGGCGCTCGAACCGAAGGCCGAGGTGCCGGTCCGGCTCTCCGCGACCCACCCCCAGCGCCAGCGGACCGCGAAGGCCTGAGCACACACGCCCCGGTCCGCCAGACCTCGTCCGGGTTCTGCCAAATATTTGCGGATCACCTGTCTCTCTGCCGCGCCGAGGTGAGCGCCACTGTCGGCGGCCGGAACAGTGCGGTGATCGGACGTGTTGTGGGAATGAGCTATGGCGTGGCGGTGTCCGCTGGGTGACGCCGCTGGCCGCTGGGATGGGGGTGCTCCGTGAAGCTGCTGGCTCGACACCACGGGAGCGAAGGCCCCGCGCCCGGCAGCGGCATCCCGATGGCGCCGATTCTGCTTCCCTATGCCCTCGGCACGCCCCTGGTCGTGCCCTCGCGTGTCGAGGCGGCACTGCACCAGGTGACCGGCGCCGTGCGGTCGGCCGCCGGCTGGCTGTGGCGTGAGCCACGCCGGTTCCCGGTCACGGTCACGCTGCTGGGTGCCCTGATCGCGGCGAGGGTGCTGCGGGGCGTGGCCCCGGATGTGGCGCACCGCTGGCAGTGGGCGACCAGCACCACCCTGCACCAGATGGTGCATCATCCCCTTGGCGTTCTCGTCGGGAGTATCCCCTGGGTGACCGAGGGACCGGTGCTGCCGTGGCTGGCGCTCGGGGGTCTTGCCGTCGGTGGCCTGGAGGCGGCCATCGGCAGCGGGGCGGCCTTCGCGGTGCTGTTCGCCGGGCACACCGGCGCGACACTGATCTCCGAGGGTGCCCTCGGGCTTCGGGTCGCCTCCGGCGCGCTGCCGTCCAGCGCGCTGCACATCCTCGACGTCGGCCCGAGTTACGTCATCGCGACGTCGCTGGTCGCCCTGGTCGCCCTCCCTGGCCGTCGCCGGCTGCGGCTGGGCGCCGGCATCGTCCTGGTCGCGATCGCCCCGGCGATGATGTACGGCCTCGCCGATGGTGACGTTGACGGCATGGGCCATACGGCCGCCTTCGTCCTCGGCGCTCTCGCCGGGGCGGTCCCGCTCCTGCGCCGCCGCGCCCTGCGCCGCCCGTCCCTGACCCCCGCACCCGCACCCGCACCCCTGACGGCTGACGGCTGGAAGGACGGTCAGGACGTGGCGCTCGGCGGAAAGGGGGGCGCGGTCGTGGGCTTCGCCCGCCCGCCGCCGACGGCGAGGCGGGCCGCGTCGAGAAGCACCGTGCGGGCCTGGGGCTGGGGGAGGCCGAACAGGTCGAGGGAGACGACCTGGTTGAGCAGCCCCGGGCGGTCGCAGTCCTCGACTCGGGCCACCAGCAGTTTGCGGGTGGCGCCGGCCGGATCGCGGGCCCAGGCGGCCTGCCACTCCGCCGCGCCGTAGATGGAGCGAAGGTAGGCCCCGGACAGAACGGCGACGGTGCGCGCGGCGCGCTGGACGCCGTCGTGCATGTTCCCGAGCCAGTTCGAGCCGGGAACGAAGTCCCACGCCTGGATCAGCACCCGGTAGCCGTCGTCCTCCAGCATCCAGGCGATCCACTCGGCCCAGGGGCGATCCGCCTGGGTGTACGACACGAAGAAGTCCCATTCTGGCTGCCGGGCGACTTCGGCCGGCGTGTCCCCGATTGCCACCCGCCCAGTCTGCCAGTAGTCGGACCGTGACTGCCAGAAGCCCGCCCGGCCGTGCGGGGCTGGCGACGGAACCGCCGTTTGGTCGGCCGGCGTGGTGTGCCCCGCGCGCGGCACGGTGCGAACCGGGGGCACCCGGGTCGGAGGGTACGTGTACGGCAATGGGCCCGAGGCGACAGTGCGCGCTACGCGTTGCGGATGGCGTGGGAGTGCCGAGCACCCCGCCGGATTCCGCGGCGGCATGATGGCGACGGCGCCACCGGGCGTCACATTCCCAGCTCCGCATCCGGCCGGTCCGCGGCCGGGTTTCTCATGACCAGAAACGGGGTCGACTGTGGGCAGCATCGCTGACGGCGTGTATCGGATCAGTATAGACGGTCGGGACAATCTGAGGCTCAGCTCACCGGACCGGAACAACATTCTCCTGCTGCCCGGCGAGGGCCCCGGCCAGGAGTGGGAGATCCGCAACTCCGGCAATGGCGGCAACGGCAACGGCACCTACACCATTCGCCGGACGTCCGACCCGTTGTTCGTCGGGTACGACGGCGACCCGGACGTGTTCGAGCGCGTCCGGCCGCTGCCCGAACCCCGCGAATGGCGAATCACCGAGGGACCGCGGCCCGGCACGTTCACCATCGGCGTCGTCGACAACGAGCTCACCCTCGGCCTGCACCCGGCGCTCATCTTCCCGCCGCTCGTCGCCCTGTCGCCCGCCTTCGCCGAGGATCGCGGCTGGGCACTGCAACCGGCCGACTGACAGCCGCCGGCCGACCTCGGGCAGGAGAACCCCTGGCCCACGGCGGTCAGCCAGCCACCGGGCAGACAGGTCCGCCCCGCCGGCATCGTCACGCCGGCGGGGCGGTCGTCGGCCGGGAGCCATCGGAAACACCGCGTGTTCTCTCGAATCCGCCGGATTCGCCATTCCTGCCGTCCCTGGGCCGGTAAAGTCCAGTGTTCTATGCGCGCGACGGTCCGGGTGTACTGGCGCCTGCTGCACGCGGGGTTTCGCCGGCAGTCGACCTATCGGCTGGCCGCGCTCGGCGGCCTGGTCGCGAACACCACGTTCGGGCTGCTCAAGATGGCGGTGCTGTTCGCGACCGTGCGGGCGGCCGGCGGGGAGCTCGCCGGTTACGACCTGGCCCGCATGAGTACCTACGTCTGGCTCTCCCAGGGACTGCTCGGATCGCTCAACCTCGACGGCCACAGCGAGATGGCCGACCGGATCAGGGATGGGCAGGTCGCCGTCGACTTCCTGCGACCATTGGACGTCCAGGCCGCCAGCATCACCACCGAGGTGGGGCGGGCGCTGTTCTCCCTGCTCCCGCGGGGCATCCCAGCGGTCGCCCTGGGACTCGTCGTCGGGATGGCGCTGCCGGAGTCGCCCACGGCGTATGCGCTGTTCGCCCTGAGCCTGCTGCTGGGGATCGTGCTGTCGATGGCCACGGCCTACCTGGTCGGCATCAGTGGGTTCTGGCTGGTGGAAACCCGCGGCGTGCAGGTCTGCTACATGGAACATTTTCAAACTTGCTTTGCTTGAACGGCGAGTAAGTTCTGCCCGGAACGTTTGAGTAACTGGCCAGTCCATGCCGGTAGACCGTCCGAAGACTGGAAGTTGTTCGACCGCTGTCAATCCGGC